>Ga0164243_10000567_pt1 | contig 66908 bp, 51 predicted proteins | sample OricompcompostOP_FD_108781 | JGI IMG/M metagenome (GOLD analysis project Ga0164243, IMG submission 108781) | Organic Plus compost microbial communities from Emeryville, California, USA - Original compost - Organic plus compost (OP) | ecosystem: Engineered > Solid waste > Mixed feedstock >... | reverse complement strand
GCTCAAGCACTTCCGCCGCATCGCAACCCGCTTCGATCGGCGCGCCAAACACTTCCTCAGCTTTCTCCAACTCGCCGCAGCTATGCTGTGGATGCGATGAATGTCGATTCAGCCTAGCGCGGCTTCTTGCCGAACACCTTGATGTACTCGGCCTCTCCGCCCTTGGCGAGCGCCTTGGCCTGACGCACCCAGTCCTCGCGCTCGATGCGGCCACGGAACCGCAAGTGATCGTCCACCCACGCCCGCTCCGCCTTCTTCCACTTGGCGATCTGCTCGTAGCGGTAGATGCCGAGCGCGTTGAGAATACCCTCGATTTTCGGCCCGACGCCCGAGATCAGCTTCAGGTCGTCCGGCCTGGCGGGCCGGGCGATACCTTGCGGCCGGTTCCCCGTCCCGGCCGCTCCGGTCGCCGATGCCGATGCAGACGGCTTCTTCGGCGGCGCTGCCCGTGCGGTCGAGGATGTTTTCCCGGCCGCCTGACGCACGGAAGCCGCCGGCTTTGCGGCGCGCTTGGCGGTCGATCGTGGCGCAGCCCCGCTTTTCGAAGTGCGGGTGCCTGAAATCGGGGCCTCCGGCGTGTCCTCGTCCTCGGCCTGCCGGCCGTCGCCGAGTTCGCGCGGCGTGAACGGCGCGAGCGTCGAGCGATTGTCGGGCGTGACGTCGGCCTGCTGGCCGCCGTCGTTGTCGCGCATTTCCTCGCGCCGCGCGCGCCCGGTCGCTTCGGCCTCCTCGGCCTCGGCGCCGATCTGCCCTGCACCGGGATCGCCGGTCTTGCCGTGCGGGCGCCGGGGCGGCGCGCCGGCAAAGCCCGGCCCGACCCCGTGCGGCGAATCCTCCGGCTCGCCCTCATGCGCGGCATGGGCCTTGTCGAAGCGGATCACCGGCTCCATCGTGGCAAGCTGCTCGTCGTCCAGCCAGCACAGGCTCCTGTGGCCGTCGCCGAGGTCGCGCAGCGGCGGCAGCTCGGTCTCGCACTTGTTGCCTGGTACGAATTTCTTCCACCGGCATCGGGTCTGGAAGGGACAGCCGCTCGGCGGGTTCATCGCCGAGGGAATGTCGCCCTCGAGCACGATATGCTTCTTGACCACCGACGTATCGGCAATCGGAATGGCCGACAGCAGCGCCTCGGTATAGGGATGGTAGGGCGGCGCGAAGATCTGGTCGGTGGTGCCCTGCTCCACGATATGGCCGAGATACATGACCACCACGCGATCGGCGATATAGCGCACCACTGAAAGATCGTGGCTGATGAACAGCATCGTCGTCTTGTTCTTGCGCTGGATGTCCATCAGCAGTTCGGTCACCGAGGCCTGCACGGAAACGTCGAGCGCCGAGACCGGTTCGTCCGCCACCACCACCTTGGCCGTGCCGGCGAAGGCACGCGCCACGCCGATGCGCTGCTTCTGCCCGCCCGAAAGCTGGCGCGGCTTGCGTTCGGCGAACTGGCGCGGCAGCTTGACCAGGTCGAGCAGTTCCAGCATCCGCTGGCGGCGCTCGGCGACCGTCTTGCCGACGCCGAACTTCTCCAGCGTGCGGATGATCTGCGAGCCGACGGTGTGGCTGGGATTGAGCGTATCGAACGGATTCTGGAACACCATCTGGATCGCCGACACGGTGTCGACGTCGCGCTTTTCGATATAGGTGTCCTGGATCGGCGCGTTGCCGAGCGTGACCTCGCCCGAACTCGCCGTCTCCAGTCCCAGCAGCACCTTGGCGAGCGTGGACTTGCCGCAGCCGGATTCGCCCACGATCGCGACGGTTTCGCTCTCGCGCGCCTCGAAGCTGATCGTTTCGTTGGCCTTGACGGTACGCCCCGGCCCGCCGCCGAAAACCCCGCCCGCGCCGATATGGTAGTATTTCTTCAGGTGGTCGACCTTCAGCACCGGCTTGCCGGGCTTCACCGGCGCGCTGGCCTTCTTGGCGCCGGGAGGCATCTCGGCCCAGTCGATCTCGTTGAAGCGCACGCAGCGCGAGAAATGCCCGTCATGCCCTTCCACCGAGATCATCGGGATTTCGGCGGCGTTGCAGACGCCCTCAACGAAATGGTGGCAGCGCGGGCCGAAATTGCACCCTTTGGGCCGGTCCTGCGGCAGCGGCAGCTGGCCCGGAATGGCGATCAGCGGCCGTTCGTTCTTGTCGGCGCCGGGCAGCGGGATCGAGCGGAACAGCCCTTGCGTATAGGGATGGCGCATCCGGTCGAACACATCCTCGATCTTGCCCGTCTCGACCGCCTCGCCCGAATACATCACCGTGATCTTGTCGCAGGTCTCCAGGATCAGCCCCAGATTGTGCGACACGAAGATCATCGAGGTGCCGAACTCCTTGCCCAGTCCCTTGACGAGGTCGACGATGCCCGCCTCGACGGTCACGTCGAGCGCCGTCGTCGGCTCGTCGAGCAGAAGCAGCGCCGGCTTCGACAGCAGCGCCATGGCGATGACGATGCGCTGCTGCTGCCCGCCCGAAAGCTGGTGCGGGAAGGAGCGCATCATGCGCTCGGGGTCCGGCAGCTTGACCGCGCGCACCATCTCCAGTGCCCGATCATAAGCTTCTTCCTTGGAAACCTTGTCGTGGATCAGCGGCACTTCCATGAGTTGCTGGCCGATCTTCATGGCCGGGTTCAACGAGGCCATCGGCTCCTGGTAGATCATGGCGATCTTGTTGCCGCGGATGGAGCGCAGTTCCTCCTCGCTCATGTCGCCCATGTCCTTGCCCTGGAACTTGATGCGGCCGCCGACGATCTTGCCGATGTTGGACAGGTCGCGCATGATTCCGAGCGAAACGGTCGACTTGCCGCAGCCGGACTCGCCGACGATGCCCATGGCCTCGCCTGGCATGACGGTGCAGGAAAAATCCATCACCGCCGGTATCTCGCCCTTGCGGGTGAAGAAGGAGATCGACAGGTTCTCGATCTCGATGATGGGTTGGGCGTTCTCTGTGTTCGTAGCTTTGACGGCTTCGTTCATGTGAGGCTCCCGTCAGTCTTTCATCGATTGCTCACGCAGGGAATCGGCGAGCAGGTTCAGGCCAAGCACGAAGGACATCAGCGCGATCGTCGGCGGCAGGGCCGGATGGATGACCGCGCGCAGCAGGCGGCTGGCGTCCTTGATCGCCGTTCCCCAATCCGGGCTTTCAGGCGCAAGGCCGAGGCCGAAATAGCCCAAGGTCCCAAGAAGGATCGTCGTGTAGCCGATGCGCAGGCAGGTATCGACGATGAGCGGCCCGCGCGCATTGGGCAGGATCTCCCAAAGCATGATGTACCAGGGGCTCTCGCCGCGGGTCTGCGCCGCCGCCACGTAGTCGCGCGTCTTGATGTCCATCACCAGGCCGCGCACGATGCGGAAGACGCCGGGCGACGAAGCGAACACCACCGCCACGAAGATGTTGAGCTGGTTGGGAGCGATGTGGACGATGCCGAGCGGATCGGCGTCGAAGACGAGGCCCGCATAGATCCATCCCCCCAGGATCAGCGTGATGGCGAGCAGCACGTAGAGACGGTCCGGCCTGTTCTTGAAACGCGTCCAGAACAGCACCACGAAGAAGATGATCGGGAACAGGAAGAACAGGCCGGCCATCGCATAGGGGATGGGCGTGTCCATGATGCCGGGCGTCACCAGCAGGTAGAACAGCAGGATCACCGGGAAGGCCAGCACCAGATTGGCCAGGAACGACAGCACGGAATCGATCCTGCCGCCGTAGTAGCCCGCCGGCAGGCCGAGCGTGATGCCGACCATCAGCGCGAAGCCGGTGGCCGCCGGCGCGATGATCAGCACGATCTGGCTGCCATAGACCATGCGCGAGAACACGTCGCGGGCCAGCTTGTCGCCGCCGAACAGGAACACCTTGTGCGTGTCCGGATCGATGGCGCCGGGCAGCGCGTCCTTCATGACAACGAGCTGCTGCAGCGGGTTGAAGGGGGAGATGGTCGAGGCGAAGATCGCCGTGAACAGCCAGAAAAGGCAGATGAGAAGGCCGGCGATGCCGACCCCGCTGTCATAGAGCTGGCCGTAGAGCCCGAGCTTCTTCTTGTAGACGTAGCTCGGCACCATGATCACGGCGAGCGCGATCCAGACGGGCCAGAAGCGGGCGATCACGCCGGTGATGATGCCGAAGACGCTGATGAATTCCAGTTGCATGGCCCCTCTCCCTTACTGAACCCGGATGCGCGGATTGAGGAAGGCGTATCCGACGTCGGAGATGAGCTGGGTGATCAGCACGATGAAGACCGAGACCAGCGAACAGCTCAGAAGAAGGTCGATGTCGTTGTTGCTCGCCGCCTCCACGAGCGTGTAGCCGAAGCCCTGGTAGCGGAACATGATCTCGACCACGACCACGCCGGTCAGCAGCCACGGGAACTGCAGCATGATGACGGTGAACGGCGCGATCAGCGCGTTTCTAAGGGCATGTTTTATCACCACGGAGCGGAAGGAGAGACCCTTGAGCCGGGCAGTGCGGATATATTGCTGCGTCATCACCTCGACCATCGAGGCCCGCGTCATGCGCGCGATGTAGCCGATGCCGTAGATGGCGAGCGTGATCACCGGCAGGGTGAAGTTGTAAAGCGTGATGCCGTTCCTGGTCGAGGCCGCCGACCCGTTCAACCAGCCGAGCCACGTCGCGAAGATGACGGTGAAGATGACGCCCGACACATATTCGGGCGTCGCCGTCGAGGCGATCGATGCGACCGAGAGCGTCCGGTCGGTGCGCGACCCCTCGCGCATGCCCGCCAGGATGCCGATCAGCAGCGAGACCGGTATCATGACCACGAGCACCCAGAACATCAGGATGCCGGTGGCGCCGAGCGCCGGGAAAAGCTTTTTGGCGACCGCCGTCCTGAACTTGGTCGAGCAGCCGAAGTCACCTTCAAGAACGCCCGAATAGACCGGCTCGGTCGGATCGTCGCAGAACGGGAAGCGTTGCGTCGCCTCGCCCGTTTGCGGGTTGATGATCGGCTGCTTCTTGATCACGCCAAGCCACTGGCCGTAGCGCACGAAGAAGTTCTCCCGATAGCCGTGGGTGACCAGCCACTGTTCGAGCTGCTCCGCGGAGGTGTGCATCTCGGTCTGGCTGATGGCCAGCTTCTTCAGATTCGGATCGAGATTGATCAAGAAGAAGACGACGAGCGTCAGGCAAAGCATGGTGAGCACCATGGTGCCGAGACGGCGGAAGATGAAAGTCAGCATGGTGGCCCCCTGCCGGTCGGGTTGGGGTCAGATGCGGTCAACCCTGTTCAGTTGCGCGGTCCGGCACGGAAGCCGCGACCCTGATGCGGCCTGGCGTCCACTTCGGAATCCGATGCGAGGCGGGAGAGGAACCGTCGCCCCTCCCCCGGCCGAATGCTCGCCTTACGCGTCTTCGTCGAGCCAGACCTTCTGCAGATCGATCTCGAACATGGGGTGCATGCCGAAATCCTTCACCGCAGCGACCGAGTGGCGATAGAGATTGCGCCAGTACGGCTGGATGAGGATGCCCGAGTCCTGGATCGTGGTCTCGATATCCTTCATCACCTCCTTGCGCTTGTCGTTGTCGCCGATGGTCAGAGCCTTGTTGATCAGCTTGTCGAGGTCGGGATTGGCGTAAGCCGTCTCGTTCCAGCTGCCGCCGGTCCTGTAGGCGAGCGTGATGACCTGGATGCCCAGCGGGCGCATGTTCCAGTTCGTCGCCGAGAAGGGATATTTCGTCCAGTCGTTCCAGAAGGTCGAGCCCGGCAGGACGGTGCGCTTCACCTTGTATCCGGCGTCGCGCATCTGCGCGGCGACGGCGTCGCAGGTGTTCTTGTGCCAGTTCTCGTCCACCGAGATGATCTCGAACTCGAAGCCGTCCTGGCCGGCTTCCTTCATCATCGCCTTGGACTTCTCGACATCCCGGTCCATGCCGGGAATCTCCGCCCAGTCGGGCTGGATCGGCGCGACGTGGTAGTTGTCGGCCTTCTTGCCGAGGCCGTTGATGCCGAGCTGGAGGCAGACGTTGTTGTCGACGGCAAGCTGCACGGCCTTGCGCACCTTCTGGTCGTCATAGGGCTTGTTGTCGACGTTCATGCGCACGGTGAGCGTCGTCGAGGTGCCGACCTCGGACTTGACCAGATCCATGCCGTCGAGGATCTCGACATAGTCCGCCGTGGTCTCGTAGTTGGAGTGGATCTCGCCGGCGTCGAAGGCGTTGACCTCGGCCGACGGATCGGTGCCGTAGTCGATGAACTCGATGCCGTCGAGGTAGGAATCCCCGCCCCACCACTGGCCCTTCTCGCGCCGCTTGAAGACGACGCGGTTGCCCACGTCGTAGGAAACGAGATCGAAGGGGCCGGTGCCGATCGGATTCTTGACCCAGTCGGCGCCCGTCTTGTCGAAGGACGGATGCACGATCAGGGCCGGGTAGTCTGAGACGCCGGCGACGATGGTCACGTCGGGCTCGTTGAGCTTCAGCTTGACCGTATGATCATCGACCTTCTCGACCGCGCCCTCACGCAGCTTCTTGGTCTTCGGATCGATCAGCGTGGCCACGCGCTGGGCCATCGAGTTGCCCTCGACGGTGGAATCGCACCAGCGGCCGATATTGTAGATCACGTCGTCGGCGCCGAAGGCGTCGCCGTTGTTCCATGTCACGCCCTTGCGGACATGGAAGGTATATTCGGTCGCGTCGTCGTTCACCTCCCAGCTTTCCAGCAGGCGGCCCTCGAAGGTGAAGTCGCGCGTGAACTTGATCAGCGGCTCGAGCGACTGGCGCATCGCGTTGGCGATTTCGGACCAGTCGGCCAGGCGCGGGTCCTTGTTCGCCTTGCAGAACATCGAAATCTTGATCACGCCACCCTTCTTGGGCGTCGCGTCCTGCGCCATCGCCGGCGTCGGCGCGGCGAGACCGATCATGCCGTACGCCATCGCGGTCGAGGCGCCGAAGATGCTGGCCATCGCCAGAAACTCGCGTCGGCTGACGCCCCCGGCTTTCACATCCTCGGCCATCGCGACGATATGGGCCGGAACGCGATCACCGTTACTTTTGTACGTTGCCATTCTTTTCTCCCATTGTTGGCTTTCCGCCTTAGCATTCCGCATCCGGCCGGCGATGTCAAAAACCGGACGGGCGAGGAATTCGGAAATAAATGTGCAACTTTGCCGACAGGTCAGTTCGCGCGATTACGACAGACTTGACGCAAATGTGCTAGTGCAAGGCGGTTTGTTGCTGAAATCGCAGCCCGGATTGAGCAGTGACAATTGGCCTTCTCCGCGACGGGATCGGTTGTGGAAAAGACGCCGATCCGGCGAAATCAGTATTCGTGCTCGTAGAAAATGCCGCCCTTGGCCTCGCCGGCGTCGGAGGCTTCGCCGCGCAGCTTGACGCCCTTGCCGACATTGAAATCGATTCGGGCGCGCCCCGAACCCGGCTTCTCGCCCTTCTGGATCGACAGATAGGTGCGGTCGTTCAGGTACTTGCCGGCCGAGACCGCCGTGCCGCCCTGCTCGTCGGTCGTCACGTCGAGATCGTCCACGCCGAGCTGGCCGCGCAGCTTCTCCAGCAGCGACGTCGACCCGCCGACGCCGCTCAACTGCGCCGCCGCTTCGGCAAGCTGCGCGATCTGCAATGGCGACAGGTTCGACATCGACCGTCCGAAGATCAGCCGCGCCAGCACCTCGTCTTCCGGCAGCGCCGGAACCGACGAGAAGGTGAACTTCGGGTCGGTCGCCTCGCCGGAGACGGTGATCGTCACGGTCGCGTCGCCCGCCGTCGATTCCGCCGTCAGGTTCAGATACGGGATCAGCGATCCGGAGAACGTCGCGCTGCCTTCGGTGAAGGTCAGTCGCTTGGCAAGGACCGACAGGCGTCCGCGCTGCAATTCGAACTTGCCGACGGCCTCCGGCGCGGACGCCGGCCCGGTGAGCCTGATCCTGCCGCCGAGTTCGGCGTCGACGCCCCTGCCCTGGATGAATATCTGGTTGGGCGCGTTGACGGTGATGTCGAGCGTCAGGCCGCCGTTGCCGCCGCTGTTCGTCGCGCTCGGCGGGTTGAGCGCCCGGTCCTGCGCGCGAACGGCGGCCGGCGCGTTCCTGTGCTTGACGTTGAGGGTGGAAAGCGAGCTCGGCAGCCGGTCCGGTACGGTGATGACGGTGCGGCCGAGATCGATCGTTCCCGAAATCGCCGGCGTGGTCGCCAGCGGCCCCTTGATCGCCAGCGCGCCCGACAGGTTGGCCGTCACCACGCGCCCGTCCGTATAGCGTCCGTTGTCCAGCTTCACCGCGATGTCGGCGGGAAACCCGCTTCCCGGCTCGATGCCGACCGTGCCGCTGACGCTCAGCGTGCCGCGCGTAGACAGCGTTCCGGTTACGCTGTTGATCCGCGCCACGCCGCCGCCGAGCATGACGTCGGCCGCGATATTGTTGATCGACAGGCCGGACGACGAATCGATGAAGCGCGCGCCGGACGTGCGGACCGATCCGCTGATGTCGGGCTTCGAGGCCGGCCCGCGCACGGAAATGTCGACATTGGCCGCGCCGTTGAGCGACAGGCCCATCTGCGACAGCTTGGCGGCCAGGAAATTGAACGGCACGCCGCCCGAGACGTCGATCGCCAGGTTCGGCGTGCCGGCGGTCGTCACCGTGCCGCCGGCTTTCAGGTTCATGCCGGAGCCTTCGGTGGCGTTGGCGGTGAAGTCGAGCTTGTTGGCCGCGAAGGTGCCGGACGAGGTGACGCCGATGCCGCCGAAACCGGCGCTGCGGGTCGGCGCCAGCGCGATGCCGGTTCCCTTGATGTCGTAGGCGACCTTCGGCGCGCTTGCCTCACCCGTCACCTTCACCGTGCCCGACAGCGCGCCGTCGGCGTCGAGACCGGACGCGAAATTGTTGGCGACGGATACCGGTACGCCCGCAAGCGCGACATTGACGTCGAGCGTCTGGCCGGCGCTGCCGGTCACGGTCGCCGTGCCGCCGCCGACGCCGATGACGATCTTTTCGAGCGTCGTGACGCCGTCCTTGATGGCGATGGTCGAAGGCTGGGCGATCGACGCCTTCACGCCCTTGAACGTCGCCTCGCCCGATTTCAGCTCCACCGTGGTGGCGCCGTCGGCGACGCGCACGCGTCCGCTCGCCTTGGCGGGAATGTCCTTGACGGTGGCGCCGCCCGAAAAGCCGGTCCACTCGCCGTCCCGCTTCAGGTCGATATTGATGCCGGTGACGGCCGTGCCGCCCGAATTCACGCTGGCGGCCCGCACCGTCCCCGAAATGGTCGGCGTGCCGGTATAGTCGGCGACCAGCGCGTCGATGCCGGCCCCGTTCACCGCGAGGTCGCCGCGCGTGATCTTGGCCGACTTGGCCTGGACCGACACCTGGGGCTTGCCCTCCTGCTTGGAGAAGCGGATCGTGCCGCGCACGTCGCCTTCGGCCTTTTCCAGCGCCAGCGCGGCCAGCGGGCCGATGTCGGGCAGGTCGAGCGCGACGTCGCCTTCCGGCAGGAAGGCATCGTCCAGCACCAGGTCGCCGTGAATCGTGTTCGGGCCGAGCGACAGCGACAGCCCGTCGATCTCGCGGCGTCCGTCCGCCGTCTTGAGCACGGCGTTGCCCCTGAGCTGCTGGCCGGCGACGGTGCCGGCAAGCGTCAGATCGGCGGCGGGATTGGCCATGTCGGCCTTGCCGCTCGCCGACAGTTTCAGCCCGGTGATCTCGCGGCTGGCGACCGTCATGCGGTCGCTGTCCACCGTCAGCGACAGGTCCGGCGCGGCCGTCGGCCCGCTGGCCTGCATGTCGAACCGGATGGCACCCGCGGCATCCTTGGATAGCAGCGAAAGATCGGCCAGCGCGCCCTGCAAGGTGGCGGCGAGCGTGCCGTCCGTCAGGCTGGCCTTGCCGCTGGCGTCGAGCGCTCCGGAAGCGAGCTTCAGCCCATCGACCGCGAGGTTGCCTTTCGCGTCCCGGTTGACCGCCGCCGACAGCTTCGTGCGCTCGGCCAGAACGCCGCGCGCCGCGGCAGGCAGCGCGGCAGAGAACGCTTCGACGCCGAGATTGAGCGCGATGGACCCGTCCGCCAGCGAGACGCGGCCGTCCGCCGTTCCGTCCAGCGCGTCGCCATGCAGCTTGGCGCTGGCGATGGTCAGTACGTCCTCGCCGAGGCCGCCGCTGAAATCGGCGGTGACGCGCCCGGCCAGCAGCGGCGCGGCGGTCGCGTTCTGCATGGCGATGCTTTCGGCGCTCGCCTTGCCGGCGAGCGGACCGCTGCGCCTGTCCACGTCGAATCCGTTGGAATGCAGCGAAAGCCGGACGCCGTTCGCCTTGACGTCCTTCGTCGCCAGCGAGGCGAGAGCGCCGCCGACGTCTAGCTTCAGCGCATTCTTCGGTCCGACAGCTCTTGCCGACAGGGACTGCAGGGCGAGGTCGATCGGGCTTTCCGGCGTCCCCAGCGACAGCGGCAGGCTGTCCCCGCTCGACTTCACGTCGAGCGTCAGGTCGCTGGCGCCATTGGGATCGAACGTGCCATGCGCGGTGCCGGACACGCCCTCGCCCGAAAGCGTTGCCTGCCGCAGGTCGACCGCGCCGCCGGGCACATAGGAGCCGGAGGCCGCGAGATCGAGCGCGCCCAGCCCGAGCTTGCGCGTCTGGCTGGTCTCGCCCCCGGCCAGCCTGGCGTCGAACCCGACCACCGGCGCCGAGGACGGCCCGGTGACGGTCGCGGTGCCGTCCAGCCGCCCAGCGGCGTCGAGCCCGTCCACGAAGGCGTTGCCGAGAGCGGCGGGCAGGTTCGATATTTCCGCCTTGAGGTCGAGCGTCTCGCCGGCCGTCCCCGACAGCACGACGGAACCGCCGCCGAGGCCGACCGCCAGCCTGTCGATGCTCGTCTGGCCGTTCGCCACCGTGATCGTCGCCGGCCCGTCGATGACCGTATCGATGCCCTTCACCGTCGCCCCACCGGAGGACAGCTCGACCGTCGTCGTGCCGTTCGCCAGCTTCGCGCGGCCGTCGATGGTGGCGGGAATGCCGGCCACGGTGGCCTTGCCGGTGAAGCCGGTCCACGGCCCGTCCTGTTTGAGGTCGACCGCGATGCCGCCGATCTCCGTCGTGCCGGACTTCACCGAATCCGCGGTGATCTTGCCCGATATGGCCGGCGCCTTGATGAAGCTGCCGACGGCGGCCGCCACCTTGATGTTGCGTGCCGCCATGTCGCCGCGGGTGATCTGGCCGCTCGCCGCATTGATCGCGACAGACGGCACATCGCCGTCCGCCGAGAAGGCGAACGTGCCGTTGATGTCGCCGCTCGCCGATTGCCCGGCCAGTTCCGCCAGCGGCGCGATGTCCGGCACGGCCAGCGTCAGCGTGCCGAGCGGCATGAAGGCGTCGTTGAGGGCGAGGTCGCCGGAGATTTTGCTGTCGCCGAGCGAGAGCGACAGGCCGTTGACCGAGCGCTTCCCGTCCGTCGTCGTCAGCGCGGCTTTCAGTTCGAGCGGCTGCTCGTCGACGCTGCCGGTCAGCGACACGTCGGCGGAAGGACTTGCGATGTCCGCCTTGCCGCTGGCGCTGAGCTTGATGGCCTTCACCGTCTTGCCGGCCGCCGTCAGGCTGTCGCTGCCGGCCGTCACGGTGAAGTCCGGCGCGGTGCGCGCGCCCTTGGCGGTCAGCGCGAAATCGAGATTACCGGCAACCGGCGTGCCGACCAGGGAAGAGAGGACCGAAACATCGCCGAGGCTGCCCTTCAGGTCCGCCTGGAGATCGGTGCCGGTGGCGCTCGCGGTGCCGCTGGCCGACAGCGTGCCCGATTTCAGTTCGATCGAGTTGGCCGCGAAATCGCCCTTGGGATCGCGCGTCGCGGTCGCCGAGAACTGCACGCGCGGCCCGAGCACGGTCTGGATCTGCTGCGGCAGCGCGGTCGAGACGGCGTCCGCGTTCATCGCCAGCGTCATGGCGAGATCGGCCAGCGTGACCTTGGCCGTCACCGACGCGTTGAGCGCGTCGGAGCGCAAAGTGCCTTCGTCCAGCGTGATCTCGTCCTGCCCGATCGTTCCCGAAAGGTTGGCGACGACCTTGCCCGCCACCAGCGGCGCCAGCGTGGCGACGTCGCTCTTCAGCGTGCCCGCTTCGAGGCCGACCTTCACCGGACCGCTGCGGGTGTTGACGTTGAAGCCGTCCGAATGAATCTGCACGCCGAGGTCGCGGATCTCGGTGCCGCCGGTCACCACCGAGACGAACGAGCCGGCGACATCCACCATCGGTTCCTTGCCGTCACCGAAGGCGCGGGCAGTGAGATTGTCGACGGCGACGGTCACCGGGGCGCCGCCGGTCGGCAGGCTCAGCACCACCGGGCCGCTCCTGGCCGTGACCTGCGCCGAGATATCCGCCGCCGATTCGGGGTCGAAGGCGCCTTTGGCCTCGGCATGGATGGCGTCGCTGTCGATGGCGGCCCGCTCGATCTCCACGCCACCCGCCTTGGTCGCGGTGCCGGCGATATCGAAGCGCGACTGCCCCGTCAGTAGCGGCTTCAGCATGTCGGGCAGAAACCGCTCGAACGCGCCGTCGCCCTTCACCTCGATGCGGCTGCCGGCGTCTGTGAGCTGGTGGCGGCCGGAAAGCTGCGCAACCACCTGCCCCGCGACCGAGAAGGACCCGGCGCCGTTCCAGTCGCCGAGCGGCCCGTTGCCTTTCACCGCGATGTTCACCGGCGGCGCGTCCGGAATCCTGAGCAGGTTGGCGATGATGCCGCCGGCCGGCTCGGACGCCTTGAGATCGACATCGAGCTTGTTGTCGGCGGGTGCGAAATGCACGGAGCCGACGACCGAGCCCTGCTGCCCGTCGCGGCGCTGGATGTTCAGGTCGGTGGCGATCGCCATCGGCGAAGCGTCCGCCTTCAGCGCCGCCTTCGCCGCAAGCTCGGCGATGCCGGTTCCGGCCAGGTCCTCGCCGAGCGCGATGTCGGGCAGGTCGATCTGCTTGACGTCGACCGAGACAGGCAGGCCGCTACCGCCACCGCTGCTTGCGCCAGCATCGGTCTTGCCGGACGACTGCGGCAGCCGCGCCATTTCGATGCGCTGCACCGCGACCCGGTCGGCACGGAACGTCTTCGAAAGCAGCGCCAGCGGCGACCAGTCCACCGCCACGTCCCGCAACGCCAGCCACGGCCCCTGACCGTCCGCGAGGGTCACGCTGCCGACCCTGAGCCGGCCCGACCAGATGCCGTCGATCTTGGCGATCGTCACCTTGCTGTCGTCGGAGGAGGCCAGCGTCGAGATCATGCCGGCCAGATTGTCGCGGCCGCGCTCGGTCGTCGTCAGCACGACAAGCGCGCCGACGGCCGCCGCCAGCACGACGACCAGCGCATAGAGGAAATAGCGGAGGAAGCGCTTGAACGTCTTCATGTCAGAACGCCTGCCCGATGCCGGCATAGATGCCGAAACTCGGATCGCCGCGATCCGGATTGAGCGGCACCGCCGCATCGATGCGCAACGGCCCGAACGGCGTGATGTAGCGCAGGCCGACGCCCGCGCCCACCTTCACGTCCGAGAAATCGGGGAACTGTTCTACCGAGACCGTTCCGGCATCGACGAAGGGCACGATGCCGATGGAATCGGTCACCTGGTAACGCAATTCGGCGGAGGTCTCGAACCAGGACAGGCCGCCGATCGGATCATCGTCGGAGTCTTTCGGCCCGATGCCCTGATAGGCATAGCCGCGCACCGATCCGCCACCGCCGGCATAGAAGCGGCGGTCCGCCGGAACCTCCTGCAGTGAGGCGCCGAGGATGGACCCCATCGCCAGCCGCCCGGCGGCGACGAAGCGGCCGGCGTCGTCGAGCGTCTGGTAGACCGACCCCTCGCCCTTCAGCTTGAGGAATACGGCGCCTCCCAGAAGGTCGTAGCTTGGCTCCGCATAGCCCAGGAACCGGAAACCCTTGGTCGGGTTCAGCTTGTCGTCGCGATTGTCCCAGACATATTGCAGCGGCAGCGAGGCGATCAGGTATTTCTGCGGATCGGGATCGAGGTTGTCCTCTATCTTTGAATATTCGAGCGCGACCCCGGCCGAAACCGTCTGGTATTTGCTCAACTCGTAGGACAGGCCGGTTTCGCCTCTGACCGAAAAACGGTCGTAGGCGTCTGGGTGCTCGAACACCGTCTTGAGGTTGGCGTAGAATTTCGACGCCGGCCCGACGACGCCGGGTTTCTCGAACATGACGCCGGCATTGTAGTTCAGCTTCGAGATGTCCTGGGCGCCGATGCCGCTGATGGAGCCGTCGAATTTCAGCTTCTCGGCATGGCCGAACAGGTTGCGGTGGCCCCAATAACCCTCGAAGCCGAGGCCGTCGGTGTTCGAGGCGGTCGCGCCGAGCCCGAAATAGCGGAACTTGCGCTCGCTCACCTCGACATTGATGGGAATGTTGCCTTGCGGGTCGAGCTTGTCCGCTTCCTTCACGGTCACGCTGTTGAAGACCTCGAGGCCCAACAGCCGGTCGCGCGCCTCGTCGATCTCGTCGGGCGAATACTGCTCACCTGGCTTCAACCCGGTCATGTAGCGGGTGAAATCGCGGTCGACGGCTTCCGTGCCGTCGACGCTGGTGTCGCCATAACCCGCGATCGGCCCTGCCGCCACGGTCAGCGTCACGTCGGCGGTCAGGCTTTTATGATCGGCCACGACCTCGCGGTCCGTCACCTTGGCGAGCGGCCTGCCCTCGTCCTTCAGCGCGCGCACGATCAGCGCCTCTGCTTTCAGGATGGCGCCGGAACTGGCGTCGCCGCCGGTGATGAGCCCGTAGTCGGCGCTCATCAGGCCAGCCGCGTCGCCCTTCAACTGGATATTGCCGAGCGTGAAGCGCTGGCCGGGATCGATCGTTACCGTGACCGGAATGGGTTGTGGTCCGGTGAACTCGGCATCCGGCGGCAGGGCGTCGATGTCCTTGCCCTGGATTTCGACCGTCACCACCCCGTCGTAGCGGGCCTCGCCGTAGAGCGCGGCCACAAGCTGCTCGCGCTCCGAACGCGCCTTGGCGAGCAGGCCGAGCGAACCCGACACCGGATGATCCTCGTCGGCCTTCAACCCGGAAACGTTTTCAAGCTTCTTCTCGAGATCGTCGTCGGCGCCCACGACGTTGATCGTCACCGCATAGCGCAGCGGATTGGCGATATCGGCATCCTCGTCCTCGTCAGATCCCCACAGCTTGAGGCCGAAAATCTCGAAAGCGGCCGCGCTGCGGTTCTGAACGACGAGAACCGACGAGCAAAGCAGTGCGCATGCCAGCGCGCGCAACACGATGCGCCTGGGTACAAGACCGACAACACTCCTCACCAACTTTACCGTCACGCCGGACCCAGGGTTGCAAAGCCTAAAATTGAACGCAACTTCTGAAGCGCTCGTAAAGGAGCCTCAATTCAATTGTCTGAATTGAGCCGGGCTTGGAACTCACACCTTTTATGCCATGGCAAGAAAGTGTGATCCAACGCCCGTAATGCAGGCCGAATGCCGCCGGCGACGGGCCGGAGGCTCTCGACAATGGGCGATAGCCGCCCGCCCCCGCATTGACAAGCGCAACCTGAGCTTGAACATGCCGGGAGAGCAATGTCCTGGAGGGGTGTCATGGCAATGCGCGCGGCACGTTTTGTCTCTTTGCTTTTCTGTCTGCTGGCGTCCATCGGCGCCGCCCAGGCGGCCGAAGCCCGGCGAATCGTCACGACCGACAATTCTGATTATTTCGGCTTCGACCTGCGCTCGACGCAGAACGTGACGCTCGATCAGTGCGGCACCACCTGTCTCGGCGATCCCTCCTGCCGCGCCTTTACCTACAACAAGAAGGCCAAGTGGTGCTTCCTGAAATCGGATTTCAACACGCTGAAGACCTTCAACGGCGCCATCGCCGGCAAGGTCGTGCCGGTCAATGGCGATCCCGACATCGGCGCGCCGCCGGACCTCGCCTTCTTCCCCTCATGGATGGCGGACCAGGCCCAGCAATACCGCAATTTCATCCTCGGTCCCGGCTTCACCAAGCCGACCGAAGGCATGAACGGGCTGGTCGACGCGGCCGAGCAGGCGGCGCTGGCCGGCGACCACCGCACCGCCATGCAGAAATACGAGCAGGCCGTTTCGATCCTGCCCGACGACGGCGCATTGTGGACCAGGCTCGCCCATGAGACCCTGCTCGTCCAGCCGTCCGGCGGCTCGGAAACCGCGACCCTGCAGGCCAACGGCACCTCCGCCGCCTTCAACGCATACAAATTGACCCGCACCGCCGCCAACCGCGCCGAAGTGCTGGCGCTGCTGGCCGGCGGCCTCGATCGCCGCGACACCTACCGTCCCGCCATCCAGGCCTATGAAGCGAGCCTCGCGCTGGTGAACTCGGCATCCGTGCGCGCCGATTATGAAGACCTCAAGGCGCGGAAAGGCTTCCGCATTGTCGACCACACTGTCGATGCCGACACCTCCGCGCCGCGCATCTGCGCGCAGTTCTCCGAGGACCTGGTCAAGACCGGCGTCGACTACAGCCAGTTCGTCACCGTCGACGGCGGCGCGCCGAAGGGCATCGAGGCCAAGGATCGGCAGATCTGCGTCGAGGGCCTGGAGCACGGCCAGCACTATCAGGTGACCTTCCGCCCCGGCCTGCCGGCGGCGATCGGCGAGGTCATCTCCGCGCCGGTGGTACTGTCCATCTATGTGCAGGACCGCGCCCCGTCCGCGCGCTTCACCGGCGACAGCTTCGTGCTGCCGGCCGGCGCACGCCGCGGCATCCCGCTGGTCAGCGTCAACATGAACGTCGCCGACATGAAGCTCTACCGCATCGGCGACCGCTCGCTGGCGCAGCTCCTGTCCGGCTACCAGTTCCTCCACCAGCTCGACGGCTACGACATCTCCTCGATCACCGACCAGATGGGCGAGCCCGTCTGGGAGGGCAAGATGGACATCGCCGGCGACCTCAACAAGGAAGTCACCACCTCCTTCCCCGTCGACGAGGCGCTGCCCGAGCGCAAGCCGGGCGTCTATGTGCTGACCGCCCAGCCGGTGGACGACCACAGCGAGGAATACAATTCCCGCGCCACCCAGTGGTTCGTCGTCTCCGACATCGGCCTCTCCACCTATACCGGCCAGGACGGGCTCAACGTCTTCGCCCGCTCGCTCGGCACCGCCAAGCCGATCGAGGGCGCGGAACTCACCCTGCTCGCCCGCAACAACGAGATCCTCGGCACCGCCACCACCGACGCCGACGGCCGCGCCACCTTCAAGCCCGGCCTGACGCGCGGCGAGGGCGGCATGGTGCCGGCCGTCCTGATGGCGAAGAAGGGCGACCAGGATTTCGTCTTCCTCGACATGACCAAGGCCGGCTTCGACCTCTCCGACCGTGGCGTCGAGGGCCGCGCTGCGCCCGGCGCGCTCGACGTCTACGCCTGGACCGAGCGCGGCATCTACCGCGCCGGCGAGGACGTGCATGTCGCGGCCCTTGCCCGCGACGGCGCCGCCGACGCGGTGGAGAACCTGCCGCTTACCTTCATCTTCACGCGGCCCGACGGCGTCGAGGCGCGCCGCGTGGTCTCCGACGGAAACGATGCCGGCGGCCGCGCGGTCGACCTGCCGCTCGAGCCGAACGCCATGCGCGGCACCTGGACCGTTTCGATCTACACCGATCCGAAGCAGTCTCCCGTCGCCAGTCAGATGTTCCTGGTCGAGGACTTCGTGCCCGATCGCATCGAGTTCGACCTGACCTCGGACAAGAAGGAGATCGCGCAGGGCGAGACCGCCAACGTCACCGTCGATGGCCGCTTCCTCTACGGCGCGCCTGCCGCTGGCCTCGCGCTGGAGGGCGAGACGACGCTTTCCGCGACCCGCGACTGGGACCGCTTCAAGGGCTTCGCCTTCGGCCTCGACGACGAGCAGACGGCCGAGCCCAGCGTCACCCCGCTGACCGGCCTGCCGGTAGTCGGCGACGACGGCAAGGCGAGCTTTCCGGTCGCCTTCGATCAGGTCCCCTCCACCACCAAGCTGGTCAACGCCAAGGTGACCGTGCGCATGCGCGAGACCGGCGGCCGCGCCGTCGAGCGCTCGCTCGACATCGGCATCCGCCCGACCGGCCACATGATCGGCATCAGGCCCGACTTCGCCGACGACGAGGTGCCGCAGGGCGGCACGGCGAAGTTCTCGCTCATCGCCGTCGATCCGGACGGCAAGCGCGAGGCGCTGAAGGGCGCGCTGTGGACGCTGGTGCGCATCGATCGCAATTACCAATGGTATCGCAGCGGCGGCTCGTGGAACTACGAGCCGGTCGAATTCACCAAGTCGATCGCCAACGGCACCGTCGACATCGATGAAAACGGCGAGGCAGAGCTTTCGCTGCCGGTGGACTGGGGTCGCTATCGCCTCCAGGTCGAGACGACCGATCCGGAAGGCCCGGCCACCAGCTACGCCTTCGACGGCGGCTGGTATGTCTCGGCCACCTCGACCGAGACGCCCGACGCACTGGAGATCGCGCTGGACAAGGACAGCTACCAGCCCGGCGAAGTCGCCAGATTGAAGGTCTCGCCGCATTATGCCGGCCAGCTTCTGGTCACCGTCGGGGCCGACAGGCTGCTCAAGACCTTTACCGCCGACATTCCGGCGAACGGCGGCACGGTGGACGTGCCGGTCGGCGACGACTGGGGCGCCGGCGCCTATGTCACCGCGACGCTCTTCCGCCCCGGCGATGGACAGGAAACGCGCATGCCGGCGCGCGCCATCGGCGTGAAGTGGCTTAAAGTCGATCCCGGCGAGAAGCAGCTCGACGTGACCCTGACGCCGCCCGAAAAGACCGAACCCCGGCAGACGCTGTCGGTCCCGGTATCGGTCGCCGGCGCGAAGCAGGGTGAGAATGCCTATGTCATGGTCGCCGCCGTCGACGTCGGCATCCTCAACCTCACCAACTACCAGCCGCCCAACCCGGAGGACTGGTTCTTCGGCCAGCGCATGATGGGGCTCGAGCTGCGCGACCTCTACGGCCGTCTGATCGACGGCTCGCTCGGCGCGACCGGGCGCCTGCGCACCGGCGGCGACGGCGCGGCCATGCAGAGCCAGGGCAGCCCGCCGACCGAAAAGCTGGTCGCCTTCTTCTCCGGTCCGGTGCAACTCGACGCCGACGGCAAGGCTGTCGTCGATTTCGATATTCCGCAGTTCAACGGCACCGTCCGCGTCATGGCCGTGGCCTGGACGAAGCAGGCCGTCGGCCATGCGGTGAAGGACGTGATCGTGCGCGATCCCGTCGTGCTGACGGCCGGCCTGCCGCGTTTCCTGGCGCCCGGCGATTCGGCGACCATGCGCGTCGACGTCGCCAACACCGACGCGCCGGACGGCGACTATGCCGTGTCGGTCGACGCCACCGGCGGCCTCTCGGTCGGCAGCGACGGCGTGCCCGAAAAACTGACGCTGGCCTCCGGCAAGCGTCAGACCTTCTCGGTGCCGCTGATCGGCGTCTCGGCAGGGGATTCCTCGATTACCGTAAGACTCTCGCACGAGGGCGGACCGGACATCGAACAGACGCTGGCGCTGCCGATCCGCCCGTCGCAACTGCCCATCACCACCCGCCTCGTGGTCGATCTGAAAGGCAATGGCGGCGCGTTGCGCGTCGACAGGGAGCTTCTGGCGGCGAGCCTGCTGGAAGGCGCTTCCGTCAGCGTCGGCGTTTCGCAGGCGGCGGCCTTCGACGTGCCGTCGCTGCTCATGTCGCTCGACCGCTATCCCTATGGCTGTGCCGAGCAGACGACCAGCCGCGCGCTGCCGCTTCTCTATGTCAACGACATGGCGAAGGGCTACGGCATCGCCTCCGATCCGAACCTGCACGACCGGGTCCAGGAAGCGGTCTATCGGGTGCTGAGCTACCAGGCGTCGGGCGGCAGCTTCGGCCTGTGGGGGCCGGGCTCAGGTGACCTGTGGCTCGATTCCTACGTCACCGACTTCCTGACCAGGGCGCGCGAGCAGAAATACGCCGTGCCCACCCAGGCGATCGACCGGGCCCTGAACAATCTCCAGAACTCGCTCGGCTACGACCAGGACGTGCAGGACCGCGGCAGCGACATCGCCTATGCGCTCTACGTGCTCGCCCGCAACAAGAAGGCCTCCGTCGGCGACCTGCGCTACTATGCCGACACGCAGCTCGAAGCCTTCACCAGCCCGATGGCGGTGGCCCAGCTCGGTGCCGCGCTTGCGCTCTACGGCGATGCGCAGCGTTCCGAGCAGACCTTCCAGGCTGCCCTCCAGCTCGCCAACGAGACGCCCAACTACGACTGGTATCGCTCCGATTACGGCTCGGATCTGCGTGACGGCGCGGCCATGCTTGCGCTGGCGGCGGAGTCCAGGCCCGTCCCCTCCGTTGTGCCGGACCTCATCAAGCTCGTGGAGAACGAACGCGCGGTCAAACGCTGGACGAGCACGCAGGACGAGGCGTGGATGCTGCTGGCCGCGCGCGCGCTCAAGGACGGCAACGACTCGATCAAGCTCACTGTCGACGGCCAGCCGCACAGCGGCGCGTGGTCGCAGCAGATGAGCGGCGACGCGCTGCTGGCGAACCCGGTCACGGTCGCCAACAATGGCAGCCAGGCCCTGCAGGCCGTCGTCACCACAGTGGCGGCGCCGGCCCAGCCGCTGCCGGCCGGCGGCGACGGCTATACGATCGAGCGCACCTACTACCGGCTCGACGGCACCGAGGCCAATGTCTCGGAAGTCAGCCAGAACGAGCGCTTCGTCGTCGTGCTCAAGGTACATGAGAACAACGACTGGCCGCAGCGCGTGCTGGTCACGGACCTTCTGCCCGGCGGTTTCGAGATCGACAATCCGAGCCTCGTCTCCAGCGCCCAGCTCGCCAATTTCTCGTGGCTGGCGCAGACCGACGCGGCGCATCTCGAATTCCGCGACGACCGCTTCGTCGCCGCCTTCAACCCGAACGAGGACAGCCGCGACATCATGCTGGCCTATGTCGTGCGGGCGGTGACGCCAGGCGTCTACGCCCACCCGGCGGCGAGCGTGCAGGACATGTACCGCCCGCAATACGCGGCCCGCACCGCCACCGGCATGATGGAGGTGAAGGCGCCGTAGCGGCGTCCTCACCGGCAAGCCGATGGCTGGACGTTCAACGGCTATGCACCCCCACCCCTGTCCCCTCCCCACAAGGGGGAGGGAGACGCTGACGCTACCGCGAGCCCCAAGATCGCCAACGTCGATGTTTCATGGCACTACCGCAGAGTCCCCCTCCCCCTTGTGGGGAGGGGTTAGGGGTGGGGGTGAGCCGACATATGTCGTTGCCCTAAGGCCTACGACCAGCAAGCAAGGGTGAGGCGCAGCGCCATGCCTTCCCGAAAAATCCTCCGCAAGCTCGCCATCGGCACCGCGGCCGGCGCCACCCTGCTCGCCGCCCTCTGGCAGCTCGACCGTGCCTACCCGCCGCCGCTCGACGCCCAGGCGGCAACCTCGGCTGAGGTGCTCGACCGCGATGGCCAGCTGCTGCGCGCCTTCGCCACGCCCGACGGCTACTGGCGCCTCGATACAAGGCTCGACCAGGTCGACAAAGGTTTCGTCGACATGCTGGTCGCCTATGAGGACAAGCGCTTCTGGGACCACCACGGCGTCGATTTCCTCGCCATCGGCCGCGCCGCGCTGCAACTTGTCACCAATCGCCATATCGTGTCGGGCGGCTCTACGCTCTCCATGCAGCTTGCCCGCCTGATCGAGCCGCGCGACAGCCGCTCCTTCGCCTCGAAGATCAAGCAGGTGCTGCGTGCAATCCAGATCGAGCGGCGGCTGTCCAAGCGAGAAATCCTCGAGCGCTACCTGACACTCGCGCCCTATGGCGGCAATCTGGAGGGCGTGCGCGCCGCCTCGCTCGCCTATTTCGGCAAGGAGCCGAAACGGCTGACGGTTTCCGAGGAGGCCATGCTGGTGGCGCTGCCGCAACTGCCGGAAAAGCGTCGGCCGGACCGCAACCCCAAGACCGCGCTGGCCGCGCGCGACCGGGTGTTGCAACGCATGGTCTCGGCCGGGAACCTGTCGGAGCGCGAAGCCGCCCGCGCCGCGCTCGATCCGGTGCCGCAAACGCGGCGCGCCCTGCCCGCGCTCGCCGCCCACGCCGCCGATCTGGCGCTGAGGAATGCGACGCCCGGCACAGCGCCGCAGCTCACCATCAGGAAGAGCGTCCAGCGGGGGCTGGAGGCCGTTGCCCGCGACGCTGCCCGGAAACTCGGCCCGAAACTGTCGGTCGCCCTGGTGCTGGCGGATTCGCGCACCGGCGACATTCTGGGCGAGGTCGGTTCCGCCGACTATTTCGATTCCCGCCGCTCCGGCTGGATCGACATGACGCGGGTGCTGCGCTCGCCGGGCTCGACGCTAAAACCCTTCATCTACGGGCTCGCCTTCGAGCAGGGCATGATCGCGCAGGAGACGATGATCGAGGACAGCCCGGCCGACTTCGGCGGCTACCGGCCGAGGAACTTCGACATGGGCTACCAGGGCGACGTGACCATCCGCCAGGCCTTGCAGTTGTCGCTCAACGTGCCGGCGGTGCGGGTGCTCGACGCGGTCGGCCCGGCACGGCTGATCGCCCGCTTCCACCAGGCCGGCGTCAATCCGACCCTTCCGCTCAACGAAGCGCCGGGGCTGGCCATCGGCCTGGGCGGCGTCGGCATCACCCTTCGCGATCTCGTCCAGCTCTACACGGGGCTGGCGAACGGCGGAAAGGTCCACGCGCTGCGCGACGGCACGGAAAGGATACCGGTGACCGACGCTGCCGCCACCATCCTCGACGCCCCGGCCAACTGGCAGATCGCCGACATCCTGGGCGGGATGCGCCCGCCGCAGGGCGCCGCGCCGCGCGGCATCGCCTACAAGACCGGCACTTCCTACGGTTACCGCGACGCCTGGTCGGTCGGCTACGACGGACGCTATGTGCTGGGAGTCTGGGTCGGTCGCGCCGATGCCAGCGCGGTGCCCGGCCTGTCGGGCTATGTCTCGGCCGCACCCATATTGTTTGACGGTTTCGTCCGCTCCGGTCTCGCCGCCGTGCCGCTGCCGGCGCAGCCAGCCGGCGTGCTGCGCCCCCGATCCGAGGACCTGCCGGTGACGCTCGCCCGCTTCGGTCCGGTCGGCGGGCCATCGGTGGCCGGCGTTTCCGAATCCGCTCCGCGTATCGTCTTCCCGCCGGACGGCGCGCGTGTCGACCTCGCCGCCTCGACCGACCAGCAGAGCCCGCTGGTGCTGAAACTGCAAGGCGGCCGCGCGCCGTTCCGTTGGCTGGCCAACGGCAAGCCGCTGGTCGGGTTGGACCGCACGCGCACCGCCACCTGGCAGCCGGACGGCGCCGGCTATTCGACGCTCACCGTCATCGACGCCGCCGGCCGTGCGGCCAGCGTCAAGGTCTTCGTGGAATAGCGTGGCTCAGGCGGCGAGCTGCGGGCGGCGCGTCCGCCACAGCAACGATCCGATCACGGCCAGATTGAGCAGGTTCCATGCGATGCCGTTGAGGAAAGCGGCCGTGTAGGAACCGGTCATGTCGTAGATCCAGCCCGACATCCAGCCGCCGAGCGCCATGCCGAAGATCGTCGCCATCATCACCAGCCCGACGCGCCGGCCGGCCTCGCTGGCCGGCATGTAGTCGCGCACGATGATCGCGTAGCAGGGCACGATGCCGCCCTGCGACAGACCGAACACCAGCGACACGACATAGAGCGAAGCCAGTCCGTCGAAGGGAATGTAGAGCGCCAGCGACAGGCATTGCAGCGCCGAGCCGATGAACAGCGTCTGCACCGCGCCGATGCGGTCGGCCAGGAAGCCGGAGCCGATACGGCTGATCACCCCCGCCGCCAGCATGATCGCCAGCATGTCCGCGCCATGCGCCATGCCGAAGCCGAGATCCATGCAGTAGGCGACGATATGCACCTGCGGCATCGACATGGCCACGCAGCACCCGACGCCCGCCACAATCAGCAGCATCTGCAGCGCCGAGGGCGACAGGGTGATGGGCCTGACCCGCCTGGCGGACGGTGTCTGCCCCTCCACAATGCGGGGCGCCGGGCGGCGCAACAGCAGGATGAGCGGAACCATGGTGACGAGACACACGATGCCGATGGCCGCATAGGTGGAGCGCCAGCCGAACTCGGTCATGAAATGCGGCATGACGGACGGCCAGAAGGCGCCCGCGAAATAATTGCCGGATGCCGCGCCCGTGACCGCCAGTCCGCGATGACGGTCGAACCAGTGGGAGATGTCGGCGATCAGAGGCCCGAAGATGGCCGAGCAGCCGACGCCGATCAGCACACCCTGCACCAGCGCGAACTGGACGATCGATTGGGTCAGCGAGGCAAGCACAAAACCCGCCGAAAGGCCGATCGAGGTCATCAGCGCCGGGCGCCAGTAGCCGAACCGGTCGATGGCGCGACCGACAAGCACGTTGCCAGCCGCGAAGCCGATCATGGTCGCGGTGTAGGGCAGCGATGCGTTGGCGCGATCGACGCCGAATTCGGCCTGCACCTGCGGCAGGACGACCACCACGGCCCACATGCCGGCCCCGCCGATCGTCGCCATGACGACCGAGATGCCGAGCCGCAGCCAGGCGTAGGGGCCGTCGATCGGCGACGCGCCGGCAGCCAGGGTGTCCGCCTTCGCCATGAAAACCGCTCCAGTGGTGAGAGGCCATTATCGGTGCGCGGCACGGTTGGCGTCAGCGCCAGCGGCGGAAAGCGGTCGCTCCAGCCGTTTTAAGGAACCCGTCCGGCCGCGCATTCATTGAGACGTGAGGGAGAAAGGAAAGCCTCATGGCTACCGAACACAAGGAAAAATGGTCCGCCGGCGTGACCGGGCACAGCAACGCGCTGGACCTGGAGGATAAGGTCTTCGAGAAGCGCGATCCGAAGGAGATCGCCGCTTCGCTCAAGCGCTCGGCCGAACACAGCCACCGCCGCAAGGCGGAACCGTTCCAGTCGGCCATGTCGATGCTCAATTTCTACATCAACCGCGCCGGCAGGAACCTTTCGGACAAACAGAAAAAAGTCCTGGAAGACGCGAAGGACGAGTTGCGTGTGGCTTTCGGGCGGGAGCGGCAGGATTGATGGAGACCTGCATCATTTCCATTGTCCAGCACCCCCACCCCTAGCCCCTCCCCACAAGGGGGAGGGGGATGCCGACACAACCGCTTCATCTGAAATCCCCAACGTTGGCATACTGTAGCGCTGCCGCGCCCCAGTCCCCCTCCCCCTTGTGGGGAGGGGTTAGGGGTGGGGGTACGGTGCGACATCATATGCGGTCGCCCACCCGTAAACTGAGATGTTCGGGTCGAGCGCAAATTCCTTCGGCCTTTCACGGCCTCGAAAACACGCCGCCCTTCGTCAGCGCCATGTTGGTGAGCGTGCGGTCGGCATGGCGCAGGCGCCAGTCGAGCATCCTGCGGGCATAGGCGAGCACGGTCGTGGCCATGTTCGCCTGCCCGGAGAGATCGGTGGTCTCGTCCGGATCGTTTTCCATGTCGAACAGCAACGGCGGCAGGCCGGCGAAGTGCACGTATTTGAACTGCCGGTCGCGGATAACGGCATAGCTGCAGGCATCCGAGTCGATGCCGAGCGCCCTCTCCGCGCGCTGCGTCACCACGGCGCGGAAATCATGCTCGAAATAGACCTCCTGCCGCCAGTCGGCGGGCTCGACGCCGCGCACGAGCGACAGCAGCGAGCGGCCGTCGCAGGCGCGCGGGACGCTGCGCCCGAGCCATTCCAGCATGGTCGGCATGACATCGATCGCCTCGCTGAACGCCTCGACCACGCTGCCCCGCGCCTCGTCGGCCTCCGGTCTCGGATCGCGGATGACCAGCGGCACATGAAAGGCCTGGTCGAAATAGATCTCCTTGCCCCAGACATGGTGCTGGCCAAGCATTTCCGCATGGTCGCTGGTGACGACAATGAGCGTGTTGTCATATGCGCCGGTCGCCTTGAGATGGTCGATGATGCGGCCGACATGGTGATCGACCTCCGCGACGAGCCCGTAATAGGCGGCGCGCATCTGGTGGATTTCGAGGTCGTCGGCCGAAACGGGGTCGAACGGGCTGTGCTCGTCGTACCGCCCCGGCTCGCCGATGCGGTCGAGCTCATAGGCAAGGAACGGATGCTGGCGCTTCTCTTCCTCGACCGAGGCCGCCCGGACGGGAAATGCGACTTCGGCCGGATCGACCAGCCGGTTGTAGGGCTCGGGCGCGATCAGCGGCGGATGCGGCCGGTAGAAGACCACATGCGCGAAGAACGGCTCCTCGCGCGGAACCGAAAGCCATTCGAGGAACCTGTCGGCCAGAAAAGCGGTCTCGCTTTCCTCGGCGCTGAAGATGGTGGGGATAAAGCGGAACCCGCGATCAGCCGGTTTGTCGAAGCCGGCACGCGGCCTGAAGGCGTCGTCGCGGCCGTGAGGCAGGTCGTAGCCCTTCGCGATCAGGTCGGCGACCCAGGGCCCCATGTCGTCGGGCAAATGCAGCGGCGTGGTGAAACCGGGCATCACGCCGCGGTCGTAGCCGGTCAGCACCGGGTCGTTGGGATCACGGCCGCGCGGGTCGAGGCTGGTGTCGGTATAGCCGAACAGCACCGGATCATAACCGGCCTTGCGTGCCTCCAGCGCCATGTTGGTGTGGCGCGCGTCGAGCGGCGTGCCGTTGCGGCCCGACCGGTGGTTCATCAGGTAAAGCCCGGTCAGCAGGCTGGTGCGTGACGGCCCGCAGGGCGTGCACTGGCTGAAATGATTGGCGAACAGCACGCCGTCGGCCGCCAGCGCGTCGATGTTGGGCGTGCGCACATTCGGGTGCCCCCGCGCCGAAAGGCAATCGCCGCGCCACTGGTCGGCGCAGATGAACAGCACGTTGGGGCGGGAGTTCATGGCTGTCGTGTCTCCACAGGCAACAAACCGACGCGGCTTACTGTTCCGACACGATCCTGTCTGTATTCGCCAGCAGCCTGCGCACGGCATTGCGCGCCGCGTCGGGCTTTTGCAGGCGGATGTTGCGCTCGATCGCCTCGTGGAGTTTTTGCGCGTGTTCGAGGTCGTCGCCCTCGCGCGTTACGTAGCGGAAGAGATGATCGAAGGCCGATTCGATGAGGACACCGAGCGGCACGAGCAGGTCGTTGCCCGCCGCCCGCAGGATGGCGAGATGGAAGCGCGTATCGGCGCCCGTCCGTTCCTCCAGGTTGGTCGCCGCGCGCATCTCCGCACAGGCCTTGCTGATCTCGGCCATCTGCTCGTCGGTGCGGCGCACCGCGGCGAAGGCCGTCGCCTCCGGTTCGATGATGTAGCGGAATTCCTGCACGGTGCGCATGAAGCTGTCGCGTCCCGGCGATGTCGCGTACCAGGCCAGCACGTCGCGGTCGAGCAGGTTCCAGCGCTCGCGCGGCTCAACCCGGCTGCCGACCTTCGGGCGCGACGCCAGAAGGCTTTTTGCCATGAGCATCTTGATCGCCTCGCGCACGGCCGAACGGCTGACGGCGAATGTCTCGGACCATTGCGCCTCGTTGGGCAGGATCGTTCCCGGCGGATAATCGCCGCGCACGATGCGCAGGCCGATCTCGTTCGCGACGGTCGCATGGACGCTCTCGCCCGGTGCGCGGACGGCGCGCCGCTTTCCGGTCTCCGCCGAGGCGCTCCGCGATGGTCCCGACCGTACCGTCTTTCGAGCCGTCATCCGCACTGCCCCCTTCGTGTGCCCTGCCAACCGGGCGGGCCATGATTCGGCCTGTCTGCCAAATAGCGTGATCCGACAGACAGTTGCCAGAAAATCCGTGCTGGCCGGACTGTCAAGGCATAGTTGAATAAGTCTGACAAAAGCAGAGACATTGTCCGGACGATCCCCTATCGTCGCGCCGAAAAATATCCGCGGAGCGAAACGACCATGACGAACGGGAACGAACGCGTCGGCTTTATCGGCCTCGGGCTGATGGGGCACGGCATGGCCAGGAACATCAGGGACAAGGGATATCCCCTCACCTTCCTCGGCCGCAAGAACCGCAAGCCGGCCGAGGACATGCTGGGGCGCGGCGCGACAGAGGCCGCCACGCCGCGCGCCGTCGCGGAAGCCTCCAGCGTCGTTTTCCTGTGCGTGACCGGCTCCCGCCAGGTCGAGGAGATCGTGCGCGGTCCCGACGGCCTCAAGCATGGCCTCAAACCGGGTTCCGTCGTGGTCGACTGCTCGACCGCCGACCCGACTTCGACGATGGCGATCGCCGGCGAACTTGCCGAGATCGGCGTCGATTTCGCCGACGCGCCGCTCAGCCGCACGCCCAAGGAAGCCTGGGAAGGCACGCTCGACACGATGGTCGGCGCGACCGATCCAGTGTTCGAGCGGCTCAAACCCGTTCTGGAGACCTGGGCGGGCCGCATCGTCCATATCGGCGGCGTCGGTGACGGGCATCGCATGAAGCTGCTCAACAACTTCATCTCGCTCGGCTATGCCGCCATCTATTCGGAGGCGCTCGCGCTCGCCGCCAAGGTCGGCATCTCGCCCCATCGCTTCGACAGCGTCATCCGCAACGGCCGCATGGATTGCGGCTTCTACCAGACCTTCATGCGCTGGACGCTGGAGGGGGACCGCGACGCGCACAAGTTTACGCTCGCCAACGCGCTCAAGGACATGACCTATCTGGAATCCATGGCCGATGCGGCAGGCCTGGTGAATTCGCTCGGCAACGCAGCCAAGAATTCCTTCGCCTCAGCCGTGGCCGCAGGCGGCGCCGAAGATTTCGTGCCGATGCTGACCACCCACATCGGCAAGGTCAACGGGGTCGACCTCACGCCGGCCGGCGCCGGAAAGCAGAAATAGCGAACGCAAGGCCGGGCGGCCCTACAACGCCTCGTAGATCCGGCCGGCATCCTCATAGGTGAAGCGCAGCGGCACCGCGCCCTGCACCCGCCAGGCATCGATCGTCTCGCCGGCGAACAGGCGGCAGGCGCCGTCCGTGTCGGTGACCGCACCGCCGTAGAGGCGGTTCGCCATGTTGAGCACCGCCGTCTGGTGCATGGCCGTGCTGCCGCTGCCGCAGGCGTCCTTCACCAGAAGCACGCGGAAGCCCATCTCCACCGCGTCCTTGACCGTCGCCGCGATGCAGGCTTCCGACCACACGCCGACCACGGCGATCCATTCGATGCCGTGCGCCCTGAACAGCAGCGGCACGTCGCCCTGCGCCAGCGTGCTGGCGTCGGTCTTGACGAGCACCATCTCGTCGCCGGCCGGCCCGACTTCCGCGCAGATCGCCGACAGAGGATCGTTGACGTCGCTGAAGGCGGAGGCGCCGTCGGCCATGGTCGGATGGAAGGGCCGGCCGGGCTTGGCCGTGTCGACGACATAAGCCGAATGGAAGACGGCCACGCCGGCGCCGCGCGCCGCGTCCTGGATACGCCGCACCCTGTCGACGATGCCGTCGAAGCCTTCCACCAGATAGCGGCTGTCGCTGCGGTGTTCCTCCTGCAGGTCGATGCACAGCAGGGCCGCTTTGGCGGGATCGATGGAAAGGCTCGTTCTCAAGCGGCGCTCCGGGCAAACGTCTCTGCTGTCCGATGCGCGATAGCAGGCCTGCCCGGATGCGCGCTGTCAGGATTTCGCCGCGCCGACGACGCTATCGGAATGCCGGCGGGGCAATCGCCCCGCTCAGCGCGCCGCCGCGCGGTTCGACACCTTGGACAGCACCACCAGCACGATCATGGTGCCGAGGCCCAGTATGGTCGCCAGCGTCGCCGCGTCGAAGATGGCGCCGCGGTCGGACAGCGCGAACACCTTGACCGGTAGCGTCACCCATCCCGGTGGGTAGATCATCACCGTGGCGCCGAGTTCGCCCATCGAAAGGGCAAAGGACAGGCTGAAGGCGGCGACCAGGTAAGGCAGGAGCAGCGGCAGCGTCACCCGGCGCAGCCTGTAGAGCGGCCGCGCCCCGAGGCTTTCGGCGACCTGCTCGCAATCGATCGGAATCCGCGCCAGCCCGGCCGTGACGTTGCCGTAGGTGAAGGCCGAGATCAGAACGAAATGCGCGATCAGCACGATCCACGTCGTGCCGTTGAGAAGGAAGGGCGGACGGCTGAAGGCGACCAGCAGCGCCAGGCCGACCGAAACCGACGGCACCGCGCTCGGAACGAAGAACAACAGGTCGAGCACCCGCTTCGGCGCCGGTTTCAGGCTCCGCAGCGCAAGCGCGGCCCAGGTTCCGCAGACGAGCGCCGCGCCGCTGGCGATCACGCCGGTGAGCAGGCTTGCCTTCAAGGCATCGAAGGAATCGGTCCTGAACGCCTTGGCATAATGGACCAGCGTCATATTGGACGGCAGGATGTCGTTCCACTGGCCGGCGAAGGAGGCGAGCACGATGACCCCGATCGGCAAGCCGTAGATGATCAGGAAAAGCGGTACGGTGAATGCCCAGGTGAGCAGTCGCCAACCTTTAGACCACACCAGCACGTCGGCCTCCGAAATGCGAGATCGCCAGTCGATAGACGCTGTAGAGCCCGAGCGACAGGACGATGTTGACGACGGCGATGACGCAGGCGGTCGTATAGTCGAATTCCTGGATCGCCTTGCCGTAGATCATCAGCGGCAGGGTGATGACATCCTTGGCGCCGATGAACAGCACGATGCCGAACTCGTTGACGGTCAGCAGCAGGCACAGGCTTCCCCCCGCCAGCAGCGCCGGCAGCGCCGCCGGCAGGATGACCTGGCGCACGATGCGCAACGGCCGTGCGCCGAGGCTCGATGCGACCTCGATCTGCGCCTGGTCGAAGGTCGAGAAGGTTGCAAGCAGCGGCCGCATGATGAAAGGCGTGTAGACCGTGGTCTCGGCCAGGATGACGCCCCATTGCGAGTAGAGGAAATCGACCGGCGGCAACTCAAGACTGAACACGTGCATCAGCGTCTCGTTGAGAAGGCCGGCCGAACCGTAGATGAAGGTGAAGGCCAGCGTCACCAGGAAGGTCGGCAGCGCGATCACCGTGTCGATCAGCCGGCCGGCCATCTTCGCGCCGGGAAACGGCACGAAGGCGATGACCAGGGAAAGCACGAAGCCGAGGATGAGGCAGCCGGCCGTCGAACTCACGGCGATGACGATGGTGCGATAAAGAGCGTCGAGGAACTGGCTGGAGCGAAGCACCTGCTCGAAGGTCGCCAGCGAGGGCGCCTCCTCGCCGAGCGAGGCTCGCACGATCAACCCCAGCGGATAGAAGAACAGCGTCGCCAGCACCAGCAGGGGCGGCGCGATCCACAACCTGTCGAGGGAAAGCCGCGGCGCCGGCGCGGTCGCGATCGCCGCCTCAGCCACGAGCGCCGTCCTCCGGCACCAGGGTGACTTCGGCCGGATTGAAATGGACCGAAACGGTCTCCCCGAGGCCGGGCGGGTTCGTCATCGGCGGGCACGACATGCGCAACGCCTCGCCGCCTATATTGAGGGTGATGTTGTGGACGTCGCCCTGCCATTGCACGCTGAGCACTGTGCCGGACACCGAGTTCGGCTCGGCGGCGCTGCGCGAGAAGCGGAAATCATGCGGGCGGATGCAGATCAGGCAGTCGCTGCCGTCGGCAAGGCCGTGATGGTTGCGGGCCGAAAGAGCGATGCCGCCGAAGCGCACCTGCGCCATGCCTTCGTCGGCCGGCTTGAGGCCGGAAACCGGCAAAAGGTTCGCCCGGCCGAGGAATTCGGCGGCGAAGCGGTTCGGCGGATGACGAAAAAGCGCCTTGGAGTCGCCGAAGGCCTGCAGCCGGCCGTCGCGCATGATGCCGATGTGGTTGGCCAGCGTCAGCGCCTCGCTCTGGTCGTGCGTCACATAGAGCACGGTCAGGTTCGGCAGGTCGCGGTGCAGCTTCGCCAGCTCGTCCAGCATCGAGCGACGGATCTGCGCGTCGAGCGCGGAGAGCGGCTCGTCGAGCAGCAGCACCTGCGGCCTGGGCGCCAGCGCCCTCGCAATGGCGACGCGCTGCTGCTGTCCGCCGGAGAGTTCGCGCGGATAGCGCTTGGCGTAGGCGGACATGCCCACCATGGAAAGACATTCCGGCACGCGGCTGCGGATCAAATCTTCCGACGCGCCGTGGGCACGCAGGCCGAAGGCGACGTTCTCATCCACGCGCATGTGCGGAAACAACGCGTAGTTCTGCACCACCATGCCGATCTTGCGGTCATAGGGAGCAAGATTGGTGACGTCGCGGTCTCCTATCAGGATACGCCCGCTGGACGGTCGCACGAAACCCGCCACCGCGCGCAGGGCCGTCGTCTTGCCCGAACCGGACGGCCCGATGAGAGCGACGATCTCGCCGGGGTTCACCGTCAGAGTAAAAGAATGCAGCACGGTCAGGGCACCGTAGGTGACCGAGACGTTCTCGAACCCGATCCTGCTGCCGTCCGAAACGGCAGCAGCTTGGGTGGACGCCGGATTTCGCTTTATGAAGGGCGTCCGTTCCATGACCGTCGCCTGTGGCATCAGTTGCTCGAGATCGCCTGATTGTAGGCTGCCACGTCGTCCTTGAGGGTGTCCAGCACCTTCGCCCAGTCCGGCGTCCATATCTCGACTCCTTCCAGCATGGCGTTCAGGTTCTTGAATGTCTCGTCGTCGGGCTTGACGTCCGTGCGGACAGGGAAGCCTCTGGCCACCGAGCTGATTTGCTTCTGCGCGTCCGCCGAAAGCAGGAAGTCGACCAGTTTCTTGCCGTTGTCGGCGTTCGGCCCGCCCTTCACCAGCGCGATGTAGTAAGGCAGCGCGAAGGCCGTCTTCTTGCCGTCCGGTCCTTCGGGGAAGAAGATCTTGATGTTGGGATTGTCGGCCGACTGTGCCGTGTTCATCTGCATGTCGCCATTGGCGACATAGAGCTCGCCCTTGTTGACCAGCGCCGTCAGCTTGCCGGTCGAAGCGGACGGGCCGAGATTGTTGACCTGCAGTTTCTTCAGGAACTCAAGGCCCTTCTCCTTCGAGCCGAAGGCGTGGAAGGTCTGCAGCATCAGCGCCGTGCCGTCGCCGGCCTGCCCGGGCGTGGAATACTGGAGCTTCTGCTTGAACTTCGGGTCGAGCAGATCGTCGTAGGTCTTGGGCGCTTCCTTCAGGACCTCGGCGTTGTAGATGAAGTTCGGATAGTTGTTGACCATCGCGTAGTAGCGACCGTCCGCATCCTTGTCGTGATCGGCGATCTTGTCGGCGCCGGCCGGGCTGTAGGCCTCCAGCAGATCGTCGGCGGCAGCCTTCTGCATGAACGGCGGAAGGGTTACCAGAACGTCGGCCTGGGTGTTGGATTTCTCCTTGGCGATGCGATCCACCACGCCGCTCGAGCCGGCCTCGACATACTGGATCTTGATGCCGGTCTCCTTGGTGAAGGCGTCGAACTGGTTGCCGAGCCAGCTCGGGTCGCCGTCGTGCAGACCGTCGGCGCTGTAGATGGTGACGACTCCGTCCGCCAGGGCCGGCATGGCTGTGGCTGCGAGCAGGGCCGCAACCAGGGCGAGCTTCGTTTTCATGGGTTCTCCTTTGCTTGACGCGTTCAAGTGTCCTGAAGGCTCTTGTCTTGTTTTTCCCAGCCGTCTTGGTGCGGCCTGAGCCATCCTCGCCGAGGAGTTTGTTGGTGCGGCATCGATAAGTAAAATCTATTTATTTTATGAAGACGAAAATGAAATTTATGATGTGGCTCATGGGTTGGCGGCGCGAATCCTTGGCTGGCTTTCAATCGGACCACGGGGCCGATGCCAGTCCCTGCGATCATGGGATGCCTCGATGTCAGCCAGATGACAGCCGGCGGCAAAACCGCGAAAAGATACGGAAAATCAAATGAATCGGATGCTTGGTCGATTCTTTCGATCAAGCGAAGGCGATGCCCGCTTTCTGCGCGCGCAAGCGCGGATCGTGCGAGCGCACGGTGACAGGACGGCCGTCGAGCACCTCGAAACAGCGTGCCAGCGTGTCTTCTTCCAGGCGTTGCATGGCTTCATGCGTGAAAAAGGTCAGATGCGGAAACAGGATGACGTTGTCGCGTCCGAACAGCGGGCTCAGCGGATGGCCGGCGCGTTCGAGCGGTTCGTGCGAATAGACATCCAGCCCCACAGCGCCGACGCGTCCCGCCACGACTGCCTCGACCAGCGCCGCCTCATCGATGATGGCGCCGCGCGAGACGTTGACCAGCACAGCCGAGGGTTTCAGACAGGCGAGTTCCGCCTTGCCGATCAGGCCGCGCGTTTCGTCGTTGAGGACGCAGTGCACCGAGACGAAATCGCAGGCAGAGAGCATCTGCCTGAGGTCGCCGACCTTCTCGACGCCGAGCGCCGCCAATTCGCCGGCGTCGCTGTGCGGACTGTAGGCGAGCACCCGCGCGCGAAAACCCTGTCCCGCCATGCGCGCCATCGAGCGGCCGATCCTGCCGCAGCCGATCAGCCCGACGGTGGAGCCGGCGATATCGCGCCCCAGCCATCGCTCTTGGGGCCAGATCCAGCCGTCGCGCTGCACCGCGCCCGAGATTTCCGGCAGGCGCCTGGCGAGCGCGATCATCAGCGCGAAAGCGCCTTCCGCCACTGTCTCCTCGGCATATTCGGGCACGTTGACAACCGGAATGCTGCGCCGGATCGCCGCGGGGATGTCGATGGCGTCGATGCCGACGCCGTATTTGACGATGCCCTTGAGCCGCGGTGCGGCCTCGATCACGCGAGCGGTGACCGGCGTATAGCACATGAGCAGGAGATCGGCGTCTGCGACCGCCCGGCAGAGACCGGCTTCGGGGATGCCGTCCGGCAGCGTGACGAGCTCCACGCCTCGTGCGCGCAGCCCGGCATCGACGCCGGGGCATTCCAGTTCAGCGTCGGTGCGGACGGCTTTCATGGGCGACCGCCTGGTAAAGACCGCGCACCCCCACCCCTAACCCCTCCCCACAAGGGGGAGGGGAACTTGGTACGCGGCAGCTTCCCCTCCCCCTTGTGGGGAGGGGTTAGGGGTGGGGGTGCGCAAGCGTACATAGTTATCCCGCCAGCACCGCGTCCTCGACAATCGTCAGCGCCCGGTCGAGATCCTCACGCGCAATTACCAGCGGCGGCGACAGCGTCAGCACGCTTCCGGCGCTGATCTTGAAGGAGAGACCCTTCTCCAGGCAGCGGTAGTAGATGCGCTCGGCCAGCGCATGGTTCGGCCGGAAACCGTCCTTGTCCTGGACCATCTCGACACCGAACATCAGCCCCCTGCCCCGCACGTCGCCGACGAAAGGCGAACGCGCCATCAACTCGCGCATCCTGTCCATCGCGTAGACGCCCAGTTCCGCGGCGCGCTCGACGAGCCCCTCCTCGCGCACGATGGCGATGGTGGTGAGCGCCGCGCGCGTCGTCACCGGGTTCTTCTCATGCGTGTAGTGGCCAATGGCGTAGTCGCCGGCGACGTCGAGGTCGCGTCGCGCGACGACGGCGGCGATCGGCAATATGCCGCCACCCAGCGCCTTGCCCATCACCAGGATGTCGGGCGTGACGCCGTCATGCTCGGAAGCGAAGAATTTCCCGGTCTTGCCGAGCCCGGTCGGGATCTCGTCGAAGATCAGCAGCGTGCCGTGCCGGTCGCAGGCCTCGCGCACCGCCTTCCAGAAGCCCGGCGCCGGCACCAGCGGCGTCGCCCGCATCGGCTCGGCGACGACGGCGGCGAAATCGCCTTCGCGGCCGAGCACATAGGAAATCATGTTGGCGCACGCGCGGGCGGAATCTTCAAGGGAGGAAGTCCCATAGGGGCAATTGTGCGACGCCCAGGGCGCGACGTGCTCGGTGCCGGGCAAAAGCGGCCCGGCGATGCCGGAGCGGAACGTCGCCTCGCCGCCGACGCTCGACGCGCCGAAGCCGGCGCCATGGAAGGCGTCCCAGAAGGACAGGGTCTTGAAGCGGCCGGTGGCGGCACGCGCCACCTTCAGCGCCACCTCGATGGCGTCCGAACCACCGGTGGTGAACAGCACCTTGCCGAGGTCGCCCGGCGCTAGTTTGCCCAGCGTCTCGGCCAGTTCCACCGCCGGCTCGCAGGTGAAGCGGCGCGGCGAAAACGGCAGCTCGTCCATCTGCCTGGCGATCGCTTCCTTCAGGCGCGGATGGCCGTAGCCGATGTGATGCACGCTGTTGCCGTGGAAATCCATATAGCGGCGGCCGGCCGTATCCTCGATCCAGATGCCCTCGGCCCTGGCGATGGCCGTCACGCAGGGGCTGGACAGGCTCTGGTGCAGGAAGGCGGATGAATCGCGGTCGAGCAGCTTTTTTGTCTCGATGTCGCGCTGCTTGGCGCTCCACGCGCCCCGGGCGGCGGATGTGTTGGATTCGCCTTCGGTATGGACGAGCGTGGTTTGCGGGCGCGCCATCGTCAGTTCGTCCACGGCAGGGAGAATGTCTTGACGTTGGTGTAGGATTTCATCGCCTCGATGACGCCTTCCTTGTAGCCGTTGCCCGAATCCTTGATGCCGCCGAACGGGCTCATCTCGATGCGGTATCCGGGGACCTCCCAGATGTTGACGGTGCCGACCTTCAGGCCGGCGATGTATTTCTGCATGCGGCGGAAGTCGTTGGTGCACACGCCCGAGGACAGGCCGAAGGCGGTGGAGTTCGACAGCTCGATCAGCGCGTCGTCGTCGTCGGGGGCGCGCACGATCGGCACGATCGGGCCGAAGGTTTCTTCCATGACGAGTTCGGAGGCGTGCGGCACCCGGTCGACGACGATCGGCGGCAGCAGTGCGCCCTGACGGCCGGGGTTGTAGAGGATGTCGGCGCCGGCTTCGGCCGCCATATGGACGCGTTTCTCGAACAGCACCGCCGCCTTCTCGTGCACGACCGTGCCGAGCTGGGTGGCCGGATCGCGCGGATCGCCGAACTTTATTCGCTTCGCCCGTTCCAGCACCATCGGCACGAAACGGTCGGCGACCTTCTCCTGGACGAGGATGCGCTTGACCGCCGTGCAGCGCTGGCCGGAGTTCTTCGTCGCGCCGGCGACGGCAAGGTCGGCGGCCTTGGCAAGGTCGTCGTCGGAGAGGTCGTTGAGGATGATCAGCGGATCGTTGCCGCCGAGTTCCAGCACCTGCCGCCTGTAGCCGGCCTTTTGTGCGATCATCTTGCCGACCGGCACGCCGCCGGTGAAGGTGATCAGGTCGATATTGGGGTTGGTGATCATCTCGTCGCCGATGTCCTTCGGCCAGCCGGTGACGACGGAGAGCATTTCCGGCGGCAGGCCTGCCTCGTAGAGCACGTCGGCCAGCATCAGCGCCGTCATCGGCGTCAGTTCGGTCGGCTTCACCACCACGCAGTTGTTGGTGGCGATCGCCGGCGCCACCTTGTGCGAGACCATGTTCAAGGGATGGTTGAACGGGGTGATCGCCGAGATCGCCTTGAGAGGCTCGCGGATGGTGAAGATTTTTCGCGCCTTGCCGTGCGGGGTGAGGTCACAGGAAAAGATCTCGCCGTCGTCGTGGATGACCATCTGGCCGGCCAGCGTGAAGACGTCGAAGGCGCGGCCGACCTCGTAGAGCGAGTCCTGCTTGGAGATACCGAGTTCCAGCGTGATCAGGTCCGACAGTTCGTCCTTGCGGCCGTTCAGCAGCTCGGCGGTCTTGAGCAGGATGCGCTGGCGCTCGTAGCGGGTCAGCTTCGGCGTGTAGTTGGCCGCGATCTCGAAGGCCTTTTTCGCATGCTCGGCAGTGCCCGCCGGCACGGTGCCGATCACCGTGTCGGTGTAGGGATAGTGCACGTTCAGGGTCGCGTCGGCATCCACCTTCCTGCCGGCGATGCGCATCGGCTCGTGGCGGACTTTGATCGAAGGGTCGAGCTTGGTCATGTCTTATCCAATCCACCGTCTGTGAGGCGGGGCCCCCTCTCCGTCTTGCTCCGCAAGCCACCTCTCCCCCCGTTCCGGGTGGAGAGGATACGCCGGCTGCGGGCCTGGCGCCCATCCTCTCCCCTCATGAAGTGGGGGAGAGGTGGCTCGGCGAAGCCGAGACGGAGAGGGGGTCAGCGCCCACTCTCAATTCAGTTCGCCACCTGCGCCGCCGCCATCACCGCATAGTAGAAGGCGTCGAAGTTGCGCAGCACAGGCTCGTTGGGCAGGTCCTTCATCACCCGGTTGACGATGAAGGGCACGGTCTGCTCGGTCAGCCCGCCATGCGAACGCAGCGGCTCGTCGAGCGCCGCCAGATTATGCCGGTGCTCAGAGGTACCGATCGTCTTGTTCTCACCCGAGATCAGGATGATGTCGCCCATGCGGTCCTCGGGCAGCTCGAAGCGGGCGCAACCCTCCTCGCGGCCGAGCACCAAAGTGATGTCCTCGACCTGCCTGAGCTTCGCCATCACCGCCTCACGGTCGGCACCTTTCGGCAGGTAGGCGGTGGCGAACGAACCCAGCGCACCGTGGTGCACCACGTAGGGGTCGGTGATCGGCAGGATGACGCGCGCGGCGTCCTTGCCCAGCCACTCGTCCATCAGATCCTGAACATAGACCACATTGGGCGAGCCGTCGGCATGGTGCTTCGGCTTCATGCCGTGGTCGGCGGTGACCACGATCGCCGCGCCCAGTTCATCCAATTGCGCCAGATACTTGTCGAACATCTCGTAGAAGGCGTTCGCCTGCGGCACGCCCGGCGCGTATTTGTGCTGCACGTAGTCGGTCGTGGTGAGATACATCACGTCCGGCCGGAATTCCTTGAGCAACTGCACGCCGGCGGCGAAGACGAATTCCGACAACTCGGCCGAATAGACCTCCGGTACGGCCAAGCCGAAGTGCTTGGAAGCATTGTCGATGCCGTGCTCGGCCTTCGTCGTCGTGTCCGACTTCTCGGCCGAGAAGCAGACCGCCCGGCCGTCGTCGAACTTCAGCCCCTTGCCGAGCAAGGCCCTGAGCTTGTCCTTGGCGGTGACCACAGCGACCTTGGCGCCGGCGTCATAAAAGCCCTGGAAGACGGTAGGCGCGCGCAAGAACTTCGGATCGTTCATCATCACCTCCTCACCCGTTTCCGGGTTGTAGAGGTAGTTGCCGCAGATGCCGTGCACCGCCGGCGGCCGGCCCGTCGCGATCGACAGGTTGTTCGGGTTGGTGAAGGACGGGATCACCGAATGGGCGAACCGCACCGTGCCCTTTTCCTTGATTTTCACCAGCGCCGGCATCAGCCCGGCCTTGATCGCCTCGTCCAGATAGGCCGGCTCGCAGCCGTCCAGGCAGATCGCGATCGCCGGCACGCGCGGCCACGCATAGCTGCGGCCGTTCACCGACACGGAAACGGGAGACATCTGGTTCATGGGCGTCGGTCCTCGGATTGAAAAAGCCGCGTCAAGCGGCGAAGTCGGCGGTGAAACTCAGGCGGCAAGCTTTGCGCGTTCGGCGATTGCCGTGGCGGGCGGAGCGGCGGTGTCGACGCCCATCTCGTCGAGCGACTGTTTCGCCGCCTCGACGACGCGGCGCATGACCTGCTCGTCCATGCGGCCGATGCAGCCGACACGGAAGGAATCCACCACCGTGAGCTTGCCCGGATAGATGATGAAGCCCTTGTCCTTCATGAGTTCGTAGAAACGGTTGAAGACGAACTTCTCATGCGCGGGGCAAAAGAATGTGACGATGATCGGGGACAGCCAGCGGTCGGACAGAAGCGTCTCGAAGCCGAGTTCGCGCATGCCCGCCACCATCACGTCGCGGTTCCTGGTATAGCGCGCGCCGCGGCCGGCGACGCCACCCTCGGCCTCGTGCATCTTCAGCGCCTCGAGGAAGGCGGCGACCACATGCGTCGGCGGCGTGAAGCGCCACTGGCCGGTCTTTTCCATCGCCGCCCACTGGGCATGTACGTCGAGCGACAGCGAATGGCTGTTGCCCTTGGCGGCTTCCAGCACACTCTTTTTCGCGATGACGAAGCCGAAGCCCGGCACGCCCTCGATGCACTTGTTGGCCGAGGACACCATCGCCTCGTAGTCGATCTCGTTGACGTCGAGCGGCACCGCGCCGAAGGCACTCATGGAATCGACCAGAAGCTTGCGGCCTTTCGCCTTCACCGCTTCGGCGATCTCGAGCACGGGGTTGAGTATCCCGGAACTGGTCTCGCAATGGATGGCAAGGACATGGGTGATGGCCGGATCGGCGTCGAGCGCGGCCGCCACCTCGTCGCCGCGCGGCGGCAGGTAGTCGCCCTTGTCGATCAGCGTGTGCGCCCGGCCGAGATACTTCATGGTCTGCGCAGCTCGAAGCCCGTAGGCGCCGTTGGCCAGCACCAGCACCTTGCCGTCCTTCTGCACAAAGGAGCCGAGCATGGCCTCCACGCAATAGGAGCCGGACCCTTGCAGCGGCACGCAATCGTATTCGCTCTTCTTGTCGCCCGTCAGCGCCAGCAGACGGCGGCGCATGTCGGCGGTCATGGCACGGAAATCACCGTCCCACGAGCCCCAGTCCTTCAACATCGCCTGCTTGACCGAATAGGCGGTCGTCAGCGGTCCGGGGGTAAGCAGATAGGGCTCGCCGAGAGCCGGAGGCTCGAAACCCTGTGCTGTTGCCGTGTCGGCCATGGCCGGAACGCCTCCCGTCGCTGCTTGTTGTTCACAGCCTTATAGGCGTCGGACAATGTATTTGAAAAATCGTTATTTTGTATCTATCAATAAGCTGAATCTATCCAAAGGAATGCCGCCATGCGCTACGTCCAACTGCGCGCCTTCCACTATGTCGCGATTTCCGGCGGCTTCTCCCGCGCTGCCGAGGAACTGTTCCTCACCCAGCCCGCCATTTCAGATCAGGTACGCAAGCTGGAGGAAGAATACGACATCCTGCTGTTCAACCGCCAGCGCAAGCAGGTGACGCTGACGCCGGCCGGCGAAAAACTGCTGGCGATCACGCGACGCATGTTCGACACCGAGAGCCAGGCGCTGGAACTGTTGTCGGAATCGCGTGCGCTGCGCGCCGGAACGCTCAGGATCGTCGCCGACGCCGCGCACCATCTGCTCCACATCATGGGCGAGTTCCGCAAGAAATATCCCGGCGTGAAGGTGACGATCCATGCCGGCAACAGCGAGACGGTGGTGGAGAACCTGTTCAGCTACGAGGCCGACATCGGCGTGCTGGGCGGCATACCGACAGGCAGGGAATTCGAGACCGTCCGGCTGAACTCGACGCCGATCATCGCCTTCGTGGCGGCCGATCATCCGCTGGCCGCGCGCGCGTCCCTCACCTTCAAGGAACTGGCCGACCTGCCGCTGGTCATGCGCGAGCGCGGCTCGCGCACCCGCAAGAAGCTGGAGGACGGCGCATCCGCCGTCGGCGTGGAACTGAAATTCGCCATCGAGGCGGAAGGCCGCGAGGCCGTGCGCGAGATCGTGGCATCCGGCGCCGGCGTCGGCTTCGTTTCCGAGGCCGAGTTCGGCAACGACGTGCGCCTCGCCAAGATCGCCATCGACGGCCCGCCCATGCTGATGGAGGAGGCGCTGATCTGTCTCAAGGAGCGCAGCCAGGCCAAGACCATGCGCGCCTTCCTTGACATAGCCCGCGCCATGTCGATTGCTCCGGAAGAAATGGAACATCGATGAGGGGGCCCGTGTCCGATTCGAATTCGAAACCCGATGTCTGCGCCTTCTACGAGAAGCGCAGTTTTTCGATCCAGTACGTCGTTTCCGATCCTTCCACGAGGAAGTGCGCGATCATCGATCCCGTTCTCGATTTCGACGAGAAGTCGGGCGCCACGGCAACCAGAAGCGCCGACGAGATCCTCGACCACGTGGCGAAGGAAGGCCTGACGGTGGAGTGGATCCTCGACACCCATCCTCACGCCGACCATTTTTCCGCCGCGCACTACCTCAAGGGCAGAACCGGCGCTCCGACCGCGATCGGCGCGAAGGTGGTCGAGGTGCAGAAGCTGTGGAAGGACATCTACAACTGGCCCGCCCTCCCCGCCGACGGATCGCAATGGGACCGCCTGTTCGAGGCCGACGACACGTTCACGATCGGCAATATCCCTGCCAAGGTGCTGTTCTCGCCCGGCCATACGCTGGCCTCCGTCACCTATGTCGTCGGCGACGCGGCTTTCGTGCACGACACGCTGTTCATGCCCGACGGCGGCACGGCGCGCGCGGATTTTCCCGGCGGCAGCGCCAGCCGGCTCTACCGGTCGATCACGGAGATCCTGTCGCTGCCCGATGCGACCCGCATCTTCACCGGCCACGACTACCAGCCCGGCGGCCGCGCGCCGCGCTGGGAAAGCACGGTCGCCGAGCAGAAAGCTGCCAACACCCATATGTCGAAATGCGGGACCGAGGCCGAATTCGTGGCGCTGCGCGAGGCGCGCGACAGGACCCTGCCGATGCCGAAGCTGATCCTGCATGCGCTTCAGGTGAACATCAACGGTGGACGCCTGCCGGAGCCGGAAGACAACGGCAGACGCTACCTGAAATTCCCTCTCGACGCTTTCACCGACGCCGCATGGGACTGAGCGGCGCGGCAATAACCTTGGAAGGAAATTCCACGAATTTTCGAAAGTAAGAGATATTTCTACTGAATAGTGCAATAGAGGCACGATCTTTTCGTTGAACGCGCTTAATTCGAAATCGATTCCTCCCAAAGGTTCGAACCCGGCTCTATCCTCCGGCGCAATCGTCTCAGGAGAGCGTCGTGGATTTCGTTCCGCTTATCGATGCCGTTGGTGAAACCGGCGCTGCCGCCGTGGGTGGCGCCGTACTCGGCCTGCTGTTCGGCTTTTTTGCCCAGCGCACGGCCTTCTGTACGCGCTCGGCCGTTCTCGACCTCACGCGTGGCCGCAATCCGAAGGCGCTGGCCATCTGGGCCGCCGGCTTCGCCGCCGCCGTCCTCGGCGTCCAGATCCTGCTGTACCGCGACGCCCTGTCGGTCGTCGACACGCGGTTCTTCGGCACGCCGCAGAGCCTGTCCGGCGCCGTCGCCGGCGGCCTGCTGTTCGGCGTCGGCATGGCTTTGGCGCGCGGCTGCGTGTCGCGCCTGCTGGTGCTCGGCGCGTCGGGCAACCTGCGCGCGCTGTTCTGCATCCTCGTCACCGGCCTCGTCGGCTGGGCGACCTATGACGGCATCCTGGTTCCGCTGCGCGACTGGCTGTCCTCCTTCGCCAACACCGCCCTGATCGGCGGCAACGACCTCTTGGCGCTTGCCGGCGTCGCACAGGGGGCCGGCGTGGCGATCGGGGCGGCGCTGGCAATTGTCGCCGTCGCGCTGTGCCTGCGCGCGCGGCCCGGCCTCTGGAATATCCTTGGCGGCATCGGCGTCGGCCTGACGATCGTCGCCGGCTGGTACTTCACCTACGACCTCTCGACGCAGGTGTTCGAACCGATCCAGGCCGAGAGCCTGTCCTTCATCCGCCCGCTCGCCACCACCGCCAATCTGGCCGCCGGGACCATCTCGAGCGCCGGCCTCGATCAGGGCCTGCTGGCGGGAACGCTGGTCGGCGCCTTCCTGGCGGCGGTGCTGTTCCGCGACTTCCGCATCGCCACCTTCGCCGAGCCCGGCACGCCGTCGATCTTGCGTTACGCGCTCGGGTCCGTGCTGATGGGGTTCGGCGGCATCCTCGCCGTCGGCTGCACGATCGGCGCCGGCTTCACCGGCGGATCCGTGCTGGCGATCACCTCGCTGCTGGCGCTCGCCTCGATGGTGACGGGAGCAGCCCTTGCCGATCGCCTGATCGACGGCCGTGTCGCGACCCCCGCTACGCTGCCAGCCAAGGCCGTGCCGGCGGAATAGGCCGGCTGGTCGCCGTCACTCGATACCGGAACTCGGTTTCTTGTCGTCGCCCTCGTCCTGCGGCGTGACGTCCAGCACTTCGGCATGCATGGTGATCTTCGCCTTGCCCTCGGCGCAATCCTTCATGCAGGGATTGCCTCTGTTGGCCGCGTATTCCGGCTCCTGGAAGCGGTCGTCGGCGATGAAGTTCGCCTGATTGGGCATCTTGATCGAGGTGAAATTCGCCTTCGACAGCTCGAAATCCTCGTCGGTGACGATGTCGTTGAGATAGAGGACATAGGCTGTCAGCGCATAGACGTCGTCGTCCGACAGCGAGCGCGCGTTGCCGAACGGCATGGCGCGGCGGATATAGTCGTAGACCGTCGAGAGATAGGGCCAGTAGGAGCCGACCGTCTTGACCGGACGGTCGTCCTTCAGCGTGCCCTGCCCTCCAGCCAGCACCGGCCAGCGGTCCACCGCCTCGCCGAAATCGCCGTGGCAGGACGCGCAGTTCTCGTCGAAAATCTTTTCGCCCTGCGCCGCCGTGCCGTGCCCCTCGGGCAGCCCGACGCCATCGGGACGCACGTCGATGTCCCAGGCGGCGACTTCCGCCGCGGTGGCGGCGCGGCCGATATGGAAATGCTCGCCCGCGCCGTCGCCGTCCCGCGCGGTCGCCTCGGCGGCAGGCTGTGTCGCCTGTTCGGCGGGCTTCGTGGGCTCGGCCTGCGCCGCCTGTGGGGCCGCAGGTTCGGCTTGCCCGGTTTCGGCTGGCGCGGGTTCGGCGGGCACCGCCTCGGATTTATTCTCGTCCGGCTGCGGCGCTGTATCCGAACCGCCAGCCTTGGAGAAGGTTTCGAGGTAGGCGATGATATTGTCGAGATCGTCCTGGTCCTTGAGCCCGGCGAAGGCCATCTTGGTGCCCTTCACCATCGCCCTGGGATTGGCGAGATAGGTGGCCAGCGTCTCGGCGTTCCACACCAGCCCGCCGTCGCCGGCCTTCTGCATCGCCGGCGAATATTTGTAGCCCTCCGCCGTTCCGGCGGTGCGTCCGATCAGGTCGTTGAGTTCAGGGCCGACGCGGTTCTTCGCGCCCTCGCCCACCGCGTGGCAGGCCTTGCACCTGTTGAAGACCTTTTCTCCGGCCGCCGCGTCGCCGGCCTGCGCCGCCGTGGCAAAACCGAAGGCGATCAGCGCGCCAGCGAGTGCAACCTCAGGAAATCTCGACATTTTCGGCCGCTCCGTCCTTGTTCACGTACCAGGTCTGAATGCCGTTGTTGTGGTAGATGGAATTGCTGCCGCGAACGGCGCGCAGGGCCTGCTTGGTGGGCTGCACATAGCCCTTCTCGTCCATCGCCCGCGATTGCAGGAACATCTCCGATCCGTCCCAGTCCATCTCGTAATAGAAACGGTGCAGCGCGAACGGCAGGCTCGGCCCGTCGATGCGCGCCGTCTTCCAGTTGCGGCCGCCGTCGGTGGTGACGTCGACGCGCGTGATCGTGCCGTTGCCCGACCACGCCAGCCCCGCCAGCACCAGCGGCCCCTTGCCGTGCTTGATCGGCGCCTGCGGGCTCGGGCTGGTGATGACGGACTTGACCTCCATCGTCCAGGTGAAATGCCGTGCCTTCCCGTTGGCCAGCAGGTCGGTGTATTTCGAGGTCTCCTCGCGCTGCTCCCAAGGCTCGTCGCCAACTTCGAGCCGGCGCAGCCATTTCACCCACATGTTACCCTCGAAGCCGGGCACGACGAGCCGGATCGGATAGCCCTGCTCGACCCTGAGCGCCTCGCCGTTCATCGCGAAGGCGACCATGCAGTCGTCCAGCGCCTTCTCCATCGGGATGGAGCGCGTCATCGCCGCCGCGTCGGCGCCCTCGGCCAGAACCCATTTGCCCGCCGGCTTGATGCCGGCCTCGTTCAATATGTCCTTCAGGAGAACGCCCGTATACATCACGCAATGGACCATGCCGTGCGTGAACTGGCAGCCGTTGAGCTGCGAGCCGCGCCACTCCATGCCGGTGTTGGCCGCGCATTCCAGGAAGTAAATCTTGTTGTGGCGCGGGAAGCGCTTCAGGTCGTCCATCGTGAAGACGAGCGGCTTGTCGACCAGCCCGTTGACCATCAGGCGATGCTCGGCCGGATCGATGACGGCGGCGCCCCCGTGATGGCGCTCGAAGCACAGGCCGTTCGGCGTGATGATGCCGTCGAGCGCGTGCAGCGGCGTGAAGTTGACCGACGAGATCGGGTCCGCCGTCAGCCACGGCACGTTGCGGCGGATGACCTCAGCCTCGAATTTCGACGGCATGCCGTAGGGATGCGCGTCGACGCCGTCGCCCGAATAGCGGTTCCAGTCCTGGATTTCGGTGATGGCGGGATCATCGGCCGCCGCGGCGCGCCCGGCCGCCAGGCTGCCGGCGAGCGCCGCCCCGCCGGTCAGGCCCGCCCGCAGGAAGCGCCTGCGCGCGATTGAAAGAGGCTGGTCGCCGGATCCGTCCATCGGCTCCTCCCGAAGTGCATATAAATATATGAATTTTTATATGTATCAGGATGGAACCGGGCTGTCTACGGCTGCTGAGGTCTAGCCGGCCACTTTCACCGAGCGGTTTTCCTCCAGGCGGACAGTCGGGTGGCGCTTGAGATAGTCCTCCACCACCTCCCAGATCGGCGGGCCTTCGGTGCCTTCATTGACCGAAGCCCAGCCGGCGACCGTGTATTCCTTCGCCGGATCGATCGCCTCGCCCGTCTTGAGCAGCGTCATGCCCGAAATGCGGCTGCCGATCTCCGCATTGGGATCGATCGCGTAGCCCATGCCGCCGACGCGGACCATGTCGCCGCCCTGCTGGTAGTACGGGTCCTTGTTGAACAGATTGTCGGCGACATCCTCCATGATGTCCTTCAGCGTCTTGCCGGTCATCGCCGAGCGATAGGCCGCCGGATAGGTCATGGCGCAGGCATTGTGGACGTCCTCGACGGTGATCTTGTCGCCCGGCAGCACGGACGTACCCCAGCGGAAACCGGGGGACAGCGCGATGTCCGCCTCCCGCACTTCCAGTAATGCCTGGCAGATCAGGTCGTCGAACGTGCCGTTGAAATTGCCGCGCCGGTAGAGCAGCGTGTCGGTGGTGGCGAGTTCGCGCTTGAGCTCGGCCTCGAACGGCGCGCGCGAGGCGCCGATCTGCTTGGCGACCTCCTCATCCGGCGAAATCACGTCGGAGAAGATCGGGATCAGCCGATGGCGGAAATCCTTCACTTCGCCCCCCTGCACGTCGAGGTCGAGCCGGCTGACGAATTTTCCGTGCGAGCCGGTGGCGATCAGCAGTGTCTTGCCCACTTTGACCGGCTCGGGAAGCGCGTCGTGCGTGTGGCCGGTCAGGATGACATCGATGCCTTCGACGCGAGCCGCGAGCGCGCGGTCCACGTCGAAACCGTTGTGGGACAGGAACACCACGAGTTGCGCTCCGTCCGCCCGTGCGGCGACGACGTTTTTTGCCACCTCTTCCTCGCGCACGCCGAACGACCATTCCGGGATCAGCCAGCGCGGATTGGCGATCGGCGTATAGGGGAAGGCCTGGCCGATCACCGCGATCTTGACGCCGCCCTTCTCGAACATCTTGTAGGCGTCGAAGGCGGGCTCGTCCCATTCGGCGTCGAAGATGTTGCCGCCGAGGAAGGCGAACGGCAGGCCGTCGACGATCTCCTTCACCCGGTCGGTGCCGTAGGTGAATTCCCAATGCCCGGTCATGGCGTCGGGCTTCAGCAGGTTCATGGCGTCCACCATGTCCTGCCCTTTGGTCTTGAGCGCGGTGTAGCTGCCCTGCCAGGTATCGCCGCCGTCGAGGAAAAGCATGCGGTCCTGCCGCTCGGCGCGGATGCGCTTCACCACGGTCGCGATCCGGTCCAGCCCGCCCATGCGGCCGTAGGTCCTGGCGAGCGCGGCGAAATCCTCGTAGGTCAGCGCATAGGCATGCGGACTGCCGGGCTCGATATTGTAGAGCTTCAGGAAATCGGCGCCGGTGACATGCGGCGGCAGGCCGGCCACCTTGCCGACGCCCAGATTGATCGACGGCTCGCGGAAATAGACCGGCATGAGTTGTGCATGGATGTCCGTCAGGTGGACGAGCGTGACGTTGCCGAGCGGCTTGAAGTCGAGCAGCGCATCTTCGCTCAGCGCCTGCTGCGCCGCCGCGCGCGCCCAGCCGCCGGCCGAGCCGGTGATCGCCGCGAGAGCGGCCGTCGCGGCAAGGAACTCGCGCCTGTTCATTCCGCAATCCTTTCCTGAAAGACAAAATCGTCCATGCGGCCGGCATCAGCAGCGGATGCCGGACCAAGTCGGCGGCAAAGCCGCAGATGTCGTGTCTACTGGCGCACCGACGGCGTTTCCACCGAAAGCCCGGTGCCGCGCCATGTCACATAGACCTCGAGGGCCATGAGTTCGTCGGAGAACGCCTTCGGCATCTCGGCGCGCGTGTCGCGGATGCAGCCGCGCAGGCGGTTGTGCAGCGAAACCATGTCGGCCTGCTTCAAGCGGTAGGTCGGAAAGCCGTTCGCCTGCCCCTGGCTCAAATGGTCGGCACGGATATGCTTGCCCATGCTGGCCTCGTGGCAGGATGCGCAGGCAAGGTTCAACTGGCCCATGCGGGTGTAGTATTCCGTCTTGCCCTTGTCCCACCAGCTCTGCATGTCGCCCTGCTTGAGGTCGATCTTCACCGGCGTGCCGAGCGACTGATACTTGATGTAGGTCGTCAGCGCCTTCTGGTCATCGGAATCGAACTTGTAGGCCTCCGCGCCCATGTTCTCGGTGCGGCACTTGTTGATCTGCAGCTCGACGTTGATCGGCCGCTTGGCGTCCGCGTCCCACTTCGGATAATGCGCGCCGACGTCCTTCATCGTCTCGGACGCGTCGTTGTGGCAGGAGGCGCAGGACTTGCCCATCGTGCCGTCGACCGTGTTCCAGATTTCCTCGCCGCGCTCGACATAGAGCGTACCGGGATTGGCGAAAGAATCGGCTTCGAGCGCTCGTGTTTCGGTTTCGCGGAACAGCCAACCCGAGAGAACCTCGTCGAAGGGATGACCTTCGGGCGCCGGCGCGCGCGTGACCATTTCCTTGCCGTCGATGATCAGCTTTTCATCGACCGGATCCGAACAGGCGATTCCGGCAAAACCGGCTGTCAGCATTGCCGCGCTTGCGATTGCCAGCACTGTCTTTTTCAACTTGCCCTCCCCTTCAGGTAACGGCTGAACCGCCGCGACAATCGACCGAAGTCCCCTCAGCCCACCTCAATAGCGGCTTCGTCGGTGTAGACGGAACCGTTGTCGTCCACCCAGGTGAACTTGAACTTGCCGCTCTCGCTCACCTTGGCGTTGAATTCGAAATACGGGTTGGCCGAGATCGCCGGCTCCATGTCGCAGGCGAAGACGGGCTTACCGTTGAACTCGCAGGTGAACTTGTTGATGATCTCGCGCGGGATCACCTTGCCTTCTTTGTCCTTGCGCTGGCCCGATTCCATCTCGTGGCTGATCAGCGTCTTGATGACAATGGTCTCGCCGGCCTTGGCCTTCTTCGGCAGTTTCACGCGGGGTTTGGGTGTCGCCATGATCGTTCTCCCGTCGCCTCAGCCGCCGCAGCCGCCGATGGTGACTTTGACTTCCTTCTTGTCCATGTAGACCGAGCCGTCGGCCATCTTGGCCACCGCGATCACGTTCTGCGTCTTGGCGAGGCGCATGCGCGTCGTCGCTTCGGCCGCACCGCTCATCGCGGTGAAATGGAACGTCGCGACCTCCGGATTGGGGTTGCCGTCGGCCACGATCATGACCGAATCGACCATGTCGTCGCCGTCCATCTTGCTGTCGACTTTCACGGAGATCGGCACGGTATTGCCGTTCTCCGCGATTTCCGGCGCCGTCAGCGTGATCTTGCCGCTTGCCGGCTCCTTGCCGCCGGCGAAGTCGGAAATCCGCTTGTCGGTCGCCGAAGCTTCCGCGCGCGCCGGCGCGGCCGTCAACCCGCCGGCACCGGCCAGGGCAACGCCCGCCGACAGCAGGAACAGCTGGCGCCTGTTGAATGTCATGATGCTCTCCTTCCGGTGCGGCAACGGCACTACTCCTTCAGCGTCTCGAGATAGGCGACCACGTCCTCGACCTGCTGGGCCGTCAGGATGGTCTTGCCGACAAGATCCTTACGCACGTTCACGCCGACATTGAGCGAATAGAATCCGGGCATCACCGTCTCAGGCCCGAAAACCTGCTTCGAATCCGTCACGATGGCGCGCAGCTCGGCCGGCTTCCAGCGATCCGCGACGCCGTCCAGCGAGGGACCGACATTGCCGTGGAAGAGCTCCTTCTTGAGCGCGCTCACCTCGTGACAGGCCAGGCAGTTGCCGAGCTTGCGGTCGACAACGACTTTTTGTCCCGCCGCGGCGTCGCCGGGCTTGCCGGTCAGCGAATCCGCTACCGTCATATCGGTGAACTTGACTGCCTCCGGCTTGACGTCCTCGGCCAGGGCGGCTCCCGCCGACATCAAGGCTCCCGACAGTGAGATCATCGCCGAGACGGCAATTGTCTTCCCTGCTCGCATGTCGGCTATCCCTCCCCTTCGCTACACGCGCGGAACCGGCTGCAGTTCCGATCCTCCGTAAAGCACGATAGACACGGCCCTGCAAAGGTCAATCGAAAAATATGATTTTCTGCATATATCGTGAACGGCTACGCGGATCGATGTTCCGGCTCACTCCGCGTCCAGCCGTCCCGCGGCGCGCGCCTCGTTGATGCTGCGCGCATGGTATTTCTGGAACGGCTCGTCCGTCTCGTAGCCCTTTTCGCGCACCCATTTGAACATGTCGAGGAAGGTCCATTTGCCGAAAGCGCCGGGCATGACCGCGACCGCCGCCTTGTCGACAGACACGCCCTGCGGCGCGTCCTCCGGCAGGAACACGATGGTCGGCGTGAACAGGTAGCCCCATTTGCGCACCGCCGTCTTCTCCGTCAGCGCCTCGCCGTCGGTGTCGGTGACTTCCTCGTCGCCGAACATGTTGTACTGCACCACCATGTAGTTGGCCTTGATGTAGTCGCGCACTTCCGGGTCGCTCAAAAGCTTCTCGTGCATCTCGCGGCAGTAGATGCAGCCGCGCTGCTCGATGACGATCGCCAATCGCTTGCCCTGCGACTTCGCCTGGGCGATGTCGTCGGCGATGTCGCGGAAGGTGATGGTGAACCAGTCTTCCTTGTGCAGGCCGTCGTCGCCGACCTCCGCCTTTGCCGGCAGGGCCGCGACGAGAACGAGGAATAGGAGGGAAATCGCGCGTTTCATCATGGGTCCATCCTAGCCGATCGACTGGAAGACGGGAAAGGTTTCGAGCAGCCAGTAGGAGATAGCCGACATCTTGCCGGTCACGAACAGGATGCCGGTGAGCACCAGCAGCCCGCCCATCACCTTCTCGACCGTCTCCATATGCTGTCTGAAGCCGGCTGCCCAGCGCAAAAAGGGACCGGCGAAAGCCGCCGCCAGCAGGAACGGTATGCCGATGCCGAGCGAATAGACCGCCAGCAGCAAGGCGCCTCGCGCAGCCGTGCCGGACGACCCGGCGACGAACAGGATCGCCGCCAGCACCGGCCCCACGCACGGCGTCCAGCCGAAAGCGAAGGGCAGCCCGATGACATAGGCGCCGACGAGGCCGACCGGCTTGCGCTGCACCTGCACCCGCGCCTCGCGAAACAGCAGGCCGATCCTGAAGACACCCAGGAAATGCAGGCCCATGACGATGATGACGATGCCGGCGACCAGCGCCAGCGTGTCGAAATACTGCGCAATGGTTTTGCCGATGACGCTCGCCGTCGCGCCGAGCGCGACGAAGACCGTGGTGAAGCCCAGCACGAAAGCCAGCGCGGAAAGCACGACAGCCCGCCGCTGCGCGGCGCCCGGATGCTCGTCCTTGAGCTGGTCGAAGCTGACCCCCGCCAGCCACGCCAGATAGGGCGGCACGATCGGCAGCACGCAAGGCGACACGAAGGAAAGCAGGCCGGCCAGCAAGGCGCCGCCGATTGTCACGTCGAGCATTTCCGACCCCGTACTGGCGCTGACCTGTCCTGTTGGCCGGTCTGTACGCCGAAAATCGACTGTCAATGTATTCAGGAATGACTATATATTGCAATCGGGAAACGGGTCTGGACGAATGCATGCCCTGAAACTGCTCCTTTGCCTTGCGGCCCTGCTTGCCGCGCCTGTCGTGACGCTGCCGGCGGAGATGGTCATGCTCGTCCAGCCCGGCTGCCCGTGGTGCGCCAAGTTCGATGCCGAGATCGCGCCGGCTTGGCCGAACACCCCCGAGGGCAGGCGCGCGCCGTTGCGCCGCGTCGACATCACCGGCTCCTGGCCCGGCGATCTTGCCGGCGTGCCCGCCGAGCGTTTCACGCCCACCTTCATCCTGATGGACAGGGGCAAGGAGGTGGCGCGGCTGAGAGGCTATCCCGGCGACGAGTTTTTCTGGTATCTTGTCGATGATATGCTCGCCAAGCTGCCGCCAGGCGACGGATAAGGTCATGACCCAGACATCATGGCTGGAGGAAAGGTCCGCGATTTTTGGCCGCACGATGCTGAACCTGCCCAAACTCAATCCCGACCAGCCGCAGGAGGAATTCGACCTCCTGCTCGCGCAGGCGCGCAAGGCGAGCGATCTCCTCAAGGCCCTGTCGCACGAGAGCAGGCTGCTGATCCTGTGCCTTCTCTCGGAAGGCGAGCGGTCGGTTTCCGATCTGGAAAACATCATGCGCCTGCCGCAGGCGGCGGTCTCGCAGCAACTGGCGCGATTGCGCCTCGACGGCCTGGTGACCACCAGGCGCGACGGCCGCGTCATCTACTACTCGATCGCCGGATCGGAGGTTTCGGCGATCATCGATTCTCTTTACCGGCTCTTCTGCGCGCCGGTCCGCGGCGATCCCGGATAGAGAATCGGTCACGAGACGAGGCCTGGTGGAAGGCCCCGAGGGAGGAAGCCATGGATATAGCCACCTCTTCGTGGTTCTTGCCGCTTGCCGGTCTGCTTGCCGGCGCCTGCATGGGGTTCGCCGCGCGCTGGCAGCATTTCTGCACGATGGGCGCACTGGAACGCCACTGGCATGCCGGCGACAGTTCCGGCGTTCGCACATGGGTCCTCGCCGCCGCGGTCGCGCTGATCGCCACGCAGGTTCTCAGCGCGGCCGGCCTGGCCGACACGCGGGACAGCTTCTATCTCTCCTCGAACCTGCCCTGGACCGGCGCCATCATCGGCGGCCTCGCCTTCGGCTTCGGCATGGCGCTGGTCGGCACCTGCGGCTTCGGCGCGCTGGTGCGCCTAGGCGGCGGCAGCCTGCGCTCGCTGGTCGTCCTCGTCACGCTCGGCCTTTCCGCCCTCTCGGCCCAACGCGGACTGGTGGCGCAAGGGCGCGTGGAACTGGTCGACCGGCTGGCGGCCGATCTCTCCTTTGCCGGCGACCAGTCGCTCGGCTCCATCGCCTCCGCATTTGCCGGAACGGACGTCCATCTTCTCGTCGCGGCGCTGGTGGCGCTGGCCCTGCTCGCCTGGGTGTTCGCCGATCGCGGCTATCGCAACCACTTCGGACTGATCGCGACCGGCTCGGTGATCGGCCTCGTGGTCGCCTTCGGCTGGGTCGCCACCACGCTCGCCGCCCGTCATTCATTCGAGCCGGTGCAACTGGAATCGGCGTCCTTCGTCGTCCCGGTCGGCGATTCCATCCTGCAACTCGTCACCTTCACCGGCGTCCTGCCGGACTATGGCGTCGGGTTGGTCGCCGGCGTGGTGCTGGGGGCGGCGCTCTGCGCATGGCGCCGCCGCGACGTGCGCTGGGAGGCCTGCGACGACGCGCGCGAACTCGGCCGCCATCTGGCCGGCGGCTTCCTGATGGGCGCGGGCGGCGTCTTCGCCCTGGGCTGCACCATCGGCCAGGGCATCAGCGCCGTCTCGGTGCTCGCCATCTCCGCGCCGCTGGCGATGGCCTCGATCGTGCTCGGCGCGCGCCTCGGCCTCGCCTACCTGCTCGAAGGCTCGCCGCTGGCTGCCTTCTCCGGGCTCGGCGTGCGAAGCAGAGTCTAGACCGGGACGAAGCGATAGGCAGCGCCTGCGCGCTCCACCGTTCCGCCGGCCGGATGCGGGAAATGGTAGCCGATCACCCGCGCGCGATCGCCGGCCAGCCTGTCCAGCAGCGTCTTGCGCGTGATTGCGGCCAGCGCCTGGTCCTGGTCCGCGCCCGCCGGCCAGTCGGGATGCGCGAACGAGATCAGCGACTGGGTGAGCGCGTCGCCGAGCACCATGAGCTGGTCCGCGCCGTCATGCACGATGTAGCTCAGATGACCGGGCGTATGCCCCGGCGTCGCGACCACCTCGATGCCGGGCAGCACCTCCCTGCCCGGTTTCAGGAAGGTCAGCCGGTCGCGGATCGCCTCGAACCGCCCCTGTGCGCCGACCACGAAGCTCTGCCGGTCGGCCGACACCGCCTGCAAGGCATCCGGCGACGACCAGAAATCATATTCGGCCTGGCCGATGTGATAGGCCGCGTTGGAAAACACCAGTTCGTCGAAATCGTCGGTCACGCCCCAGATGTGATCGGGATGCGCATGGGTGAAGACAACGTCCGTGACATCCACGGGGTCGATTCCCGCCTCGGCCAGATTTGCCACAAGCTTTCCCGCGGTATCCATGAAGTTCGGTCCCGAGCCAGCGTCGAACACGATCACGCGCCCTGCCCGCTTCAGCACCGTGACGTTGCAATCGGGCCGCAACGCGTCGGTCGCCATTCCGTTCGCGGTCAGCAGGGCATCCAGTTCCGCTTTCGGCGCCTCGCCGTAGGAATAGGACATCGGCAAGGTCAGCGAACCGTCGCTGACCGTGACGATCTCCGCATCGCCCAGCGCCAGCCGGCCCACGGCGAACGCACGGCCCGCGCCGAGTTGCGAAACGGCCAGCGCGCCGGCGGCGCCCGCAAGCCTCAGGACATCGCGGCGGCTTACCGCCGGACCGGACCATCTTGTGCCTGCGCTCATCGTCGTCCTCCTTGCTGCGCCGCCGGGCCATGACTACCCGATCACGGAAATACATGACATGGTGCGATTATGCCTAAACATAGAGAATTTTCTATGTATAATCGTCGGGCTGGCGCGAATGCCGACCAGGGAGGACAGATGCAAAAGCTCAGGATCGCCACACTTGCCGCCGCCACGCTCGTGGCGATCAACGCCGGCCATGCCGAGGAGGCAAGACACCGCCTCGCCATGCAGGTCGACCAGGCCGACCCGGCAATCATGAATCTGGCCCTCAACAACGCCCGCAACGTCAAGAAATACTACGCCGGCAAGGGCGAATCGGTCGCCATCGAGATCGTCGCTTTCGGGCCCGGCCTCGAAATGTACGTCGCCGACAAGAGCCCGGTGAAGGACCGGATTTCTTCGATGTCGCTGGAAGACCCGGAAATCACCTTCTCGGCCTGCGCCAACACCCACGCCGCGCTCAACAAAAAGGAAGGCCACGAGGTTCCGCTGATCGAGGAGGCAAAGGAAGTGCCGTCGGGCGTGGTGCGGCTGATGGAGCTTCAGGAAGAAGGCTACAGCTACGTCAGGCCGTGACCCGCGTCTTGCGCACCTGCCGCGCCCGCATGGACAAACCGCTTTTGCGAAAGCCTATGGGAGTACCGTCATGAAGCAGATCCTCGCCGCAGCACTTGCAGGCCCGCTGATGGCAGGCTCGCTGATGGCGGGCGTCGCTGTTGCCCGCGCCGACGATCTCGTGACCACCTACCAGACCGACGAGGCGTTCGCCGACGTGGCGGCAGACATCCAGGATGCGATCGTCAATCGCGGCTATGTCGTCGACTATCACGGCCATATCGGCGACATGCTCAAGCGCACCGCAGGCGATGTGGGCGCGGTCAAGCCGCTCTACAAGAACGCGGAATTCATGCAGTTCTGCTCCGCCGTCGTATCACGTTCTGTAATGGAAGCCGACATCGGCAACATCGCCTATTGCCCTTACATCGTTTTCGCCTATGAAGCGGAAGCCGCGCCCGGCAAGGTCGTGGTAGGATACAGGCGTCTTCCCAAAGGCGACGGCCGCGATCAGGTCAACGACCTGCTCGACGAGATTGCCAAGGAAGCTTCGGGGCAGTAGACCCGGCGGCAGACCCACCCGAAAGGCAGGTTTCGCAATGGATTTCGATGCGTTCTTCACCGGCAAGCTGGACGGATTGCGCGAGGAAGGACGCTATCGCGTCTTCGCCGACCTGGAACGCAAGGCCGGCAATTTCCCGGCGGCCACCCGCCACGCGGACGGCGCCGTGCGCGACGTCACGGTCTGGTGCTCGAACGATTATCTCGGAATGGGGCAGAACCCGAAGGTGCTGGCCGCCATGCACGCCGCGCTTGATAGCTGCGGCGCCGGCGCCGGCGGCACGCGCAACATCTCCGGCACCAATCACCACCACGTCCTGCTCGAGCGCGAGGTCGCCGACCTGCACGGCAAGCAAAGCGCCCTGCTGTTCACCTCGGGCTACGTCTCGAACTGGGCGGCGCTGTCCACGCTCGGCCAGCACCTGCCGGATTGCATCATCTTCTCCGATGCCGGCAACCATGCCTCGATGATCGAGGGCATCCGCCACTCGCGGGCGGAAAAGCGGATCTGGAAGCACAACGACGTCAAGGATCTGGACCGCCAGCTCGCGGCAGCGCCCGCCAACGCGGCCAAGGTCGTCGCCTTCGAGTCGGTCTATTCGATGGACGGCGACATCGCGCCGATCGCCGATATTCTCGAGGTCGCCGAAAAGCACGGCGCCATGACCTATCTGGACGAGGTCCACGCGGTCGGCATGTACGGTCCGCGCGGCGGCGGCATCGCCGAGCGCGAGGGCCTGATGGACCGCATCACCCTGATCGAGGGCACCCTCGGCAAGGCCTTCGGCGTCGTCGGCGGCTATGTCGCCGGCTCGACGGCGCTGTGCGACTTCCTGCGCTCCTTCGCGTCCGGTTTCATCTTCACCACCGCCCTGCCCCCGGCGGTCGCGGCGGGCGCGACAGCTTCGATCCGGCACCTGAAGCAATCCGGTCTGGAGCGCACGCGCCATCGCGACGCGGTCGCGGCCGTGCGCGCGCGGCTCGACCAGCTCGGGGTGCCGCATATGCACAATCCCAGCCACATCGTGCCGGTGATCGTCGGCAATGCCGCCAAGTGCAAATGGATCAGCGACATCCTGCTCGACCACTACGGGATCTATGTCCAGCCGATCAACTATCCGACCGTGGCGCGCGGCACGGAGCGCCTGCGCATCACCCCGACGCCGCTCCACACGGCCGCAGACATCGACCATCTGACCTCGGCCCTGTCGGAACTGTGGTCGCGCTGCGCATTGGCGCGCCAAGTGGCCTGACGCCGGCGCGACAGCCGCCGGCAACGGCCGATCGACGCTCTTGCCGCGGAACCTGAACGGCTATCTTTCCGGGCCTTCCTCGCGCGCGGCCTGCTCGGCCGCCGTGAGGTCGCCGTCGGTCTCGTCGATCAGGCGCTCGGCCTCGTCGCCGGATATGCCGGTCCTGATCGCGAGCGCTTCCTCGGCCAGCACGTCGCCCTTGGCCACGCGTCCCTTGTCGCGCCGTCGCGCCTTTGCGGGCGACGCCGTTTCGCCGCTGTCGTCAGTGCCATAGAGGGTTTGCGGGGCAGCGTCCTGCACATAGTCCATTTCGTCGCGGTCGAGCTCATCGATCGCCTGATGCCAATGCCGTTCATGATGGCCCTCAGGCCGGCCTTCCCGCTCCCATATCTGATAGGCGCGCTGCTGGATTTTCTCGTGACGATCGGTGCCCATATCGGCCTCCCTTGCTGGTCGGGGAAACGTTCGACCTTGCGGAACGATCCACACCCGGGACGAAACATTTTCGTTATCGCGCAGGCGCGAAATATGCCCGGCCGCCGGCAGGCCCCTGCACACGGCCGGATGTCCGGCTATCCCGGCCTGACCGTGCTGCGCCACACCATCGGAGCGTCGAAAACAATCCTGCGGTTCTCATCGTTCTCGCCGCTGCCCATAACGAGGTCGACCACGGTTGCAGCGATCCGCTCGATCGGCGGCGCAAAGGTCGTCAGCCCGTATGACGCCCACCCTGCCTGTTCGATGTCGTCGAAACCGATCACGCACAAATCCTGCGGCACGGCCAGGCCGAACTCCGTGCGGGCCACGTCGAGGAAGCCGCAGGCAATCAGGTCGGTGACGCAGAAGGCGCCGTCGGGCCGCTGCCGGCCGGCAAACAGGTGCCGCGCCGCATCCGCGCCGACATTGTAGCCTGTCGATCCCTGTCGCCAGACGATGACCTCGACCCCCTCACAGGCGGCGGCGGCGACAAATGCCTGCTCGCGCGCCAGCAGGCTGGGCGTGCCGGCCGCAGAACTCACCAGCGCCGGCTGGCGGCATCCCGCGCGCAGCAGGACATGAAGTGCGGCTTCGGCGGCTGCCGCATTGTTGTTTCCGATATTGTGCGGCCCGACCAGCCTGTCGTCGCGATTGATCAGGACCAGCCGCTGCCCGTTGTCCAGGCAGGTCCGGATCAGCGACTGCGGCGGCGTGCCGGACAGGACGACCGTCGCGTCGGCGCGGTAGTTCAGCGTCTGGCGCAGGGCTTCTTCGACATGATGCGCTGGCCCGGACGTGTTGAACACCATGGCGACCTTGCCGGCGTCGCGCAGATGCTGGGTGAGCGCGCGCAGCATCTTGCCCTGGTAGGGCGTATCGCTGTCGGCGACGGCAAGGCAGACGATCCCCGTCGTCTCGCGCATCAGCCCGCGTGCCAGATGGTTCACATGATAGCCGAGGCGCTCGGCGGCTTCGACGACGCGCCGGCGCGTCTCCTGCGAGACGCTGGCGCCCGGAGTGAAGGTGCGCGACACCGCGGAGCGCGAGACGCCCGCCAGTTCCGCGACCTGCTTGGCGCTTGCGAAAACCTTTCGAGTACCGCTCACAGCGCTGCCCCGGACAAACGATGGCAAGTCTTTGCACGCAAGTGCATAAACAGCAAGCGAACAGAAAGAATGTCCTGCCGCTATTGACAGCCCGGCCATAATGAAACAGCTTTGCACAGCCGTGCAAAAACTTCATTCTCCAGCTCGTCGGAATAGCCTGTGTCCGCAGAAGCCATGACAACCGCCAGCGAGGCGCCGCTTTCGAGCGAAGAACTGGACGAGCGCGAACGCCTATGCCGCGCCCTGCTCGGTTCGGCAGGCCGCATCGCGATGGACGGATATGCGAAGCTCGGCGCCGGCGGCCCCGTCGTGACCATGAAGGGGCCGCAGGATTTCCTTACCGAGACCGACGGACAGGTCGAGGAGCACATCCGAAAGACGATCGCGGCCGCCTTTCCGCAGGACGGTTTCCTCGGCGAGGAAGGCGGCGGCGCGGAGGCCAAGAGCATGTGGGTCGTCGACCCGATCGACGGCACCGCCAATTTCATGCGCGGCATCCCGCATTTCTGCATCTCCATCGCCTTCCTTCACAGCGGGCGCGTCGAGATCGGCGGCATCGCCAATCCCGCCAGCGGAGAAATCTATTTTGCACGGCGCGGACGGGGCGCCACGCGCAACGACCGCGAGATTCGCGTCGCCGATACCCGAGCCTTCGACCGCAGCATGATCGAGTTCGGCTGGTCGTCGCGCCTGCCGAACAGCCAGTATCTCGATCGCCTCGCCGCGGTCTGGGAACTCGGCGTCAATGTGCGCAGAAGCGGCTCCGGCGCGCTCGGTCTCGCCTATGTGGCCGACGGCCGTTCCGACGGCTACGCGGAGCTCCATATCAATTCATGGGATTGTCTGGCAGGATTGCTGCTGGTCAGGGAGGCCGGCGGCGTCTGCAACGATTTTCTTGGCGGACAGGGCCTGATGAAGGGCAATCCCGTCCTCGCGGCCGCGCCGGGCGTGGCCGCCGGCCTGTCGCAGGCCACGGGCATCCCCTTGCCCGCCGACTAGACTTTTCGCGATCGACAACCAGGGAGGAAAACATGCGAAATAGAAAGAAGCGGTCGAGGATCGCGTCCACGCTTGGCCTGGCCGCTGCGGCGGCGCTGGGGCTGATCGGGCTCGCCGGACAGGCCCAGGCAGCCGACCGCAATCTGGTCATGTATTGCGGCGTGGACGAGGCCTGGTGCCGCGCGATGGCGACCACCTACCAGAAGGACACCGGCGTCAACGTCGACATGACGCGCATGAGCGCGGGCGAGATCTACGCCAGGCTCCGTGCCGAAAAAGCCAATCCGCAGGCCGACATCTGGTGGGGCGGCACCGGCGACCCCCATCTCCAGGCTGCCGAGGAAGGGCTGACGGAGGAGTACAAGTCGCCCGTCCTGCCCGAACTGCGCGACTGGGCGCAGAAGCAGGCGGAGCGCGCCAAATACCGCACCGTCGGCATCTATCTCGGCGCGCTCGGCTACGGCTACAACGCCGACGATCTCAAGCAGCGCGACCTCAAGGCACCCGAATGCTGGGCGGACCTGATCAAGCCCGAGTTCGAGGGCGAGATCGAGATGGCCGATCCCAACTCCTCCGGCACGGCCTGGACGGCGCTGGCGACGATGGTCCAGCTCATGGGCGAGGACAAGGCGTTCGACTATTTCAAGCAGTTGAACAAGAACATGGCCGAATACACCAAGGCCGGCGCGGCTCCGGCTCTTGCGGTGGGCAAGGGCGAGACGCTGATCGGCATCGCCTTCCAGCACGACGTCATCAATGCGGCCAAGCAGAACCCGGCGGTCAAGGTGGTGTCGCCTTGCAAGGGCACGGGCTACGAGATCGGCTCGATGAGCATCGTCAAGGGCGCGAAGAACCTCGACGAGGCGAAGAAGTTCTACGACTGGGCCTTGTCGGTCGACGCGCAGAAGCTCGCCGCGCCGAACGGCAGCTACCAGATCCCGTCGAACACGAAGACGCCGGTTCCGCCAGAGGCTCCCGATCTCTCCAAGATCAAGCTGATCGACTACGATTTTGCCAAATACGGCTCGTCCGAAGTGCGCACCAAATTGCTGAAGCGCTTCACCGACGAAGTCCGCAACGGCGGCTGACCGCTGCCCGCTCGGCGTCGGCCGGATCGATTTCGGCCGGCGCCCCTTATCGCACGATCCCATGGCTGCGTATAACGCAGACAGGATGATGCCGTTAAAACAGAGCTTTACGGCGGAATGCTGATTCAGTTTGGCTGCAACTGGCTTTAGCGCCAGTCCGAATTGCAGAGGTTTGCGCATGGCACGGTCGATACCGGTGAAGGCGGACGCTTCCGCCGGCCAGGGCAACGCTGCCGGCTGGCTGGCCGTGGCGTGGCTGAGTTTCCTGGTCCTCCCCTGGTACAAGGTCGAAGGCGGGTTCTTTGCTTTCGACTGGCTCTCCAGGCCCTATAGCGCCACGCCGGCCGTGCTGGGGGGACTGAGCAGCGCACCGTGGCTGCTGCCGCTCGCCTTGCCGTTGCTTGCCGCCACCTGGTTTGTCTGGCGCCGCGATTTGCGAAGCCTTGCCTGGGTCGGAGCGGCGGGCCTTGCCTGGATGGCGGTCGAAGGCTTCTCCATCATCCACTCCGGCTGGGCCTTCTCCTGGCTGACGACGCTGACCGGCGATCCGGGTCCGAAGCAACCGGGAATGGGCTGGGGAGCGGTGCTCTACGCCGCCGCCATGCTGATGCTGACGGCGGCCTCCCTGGCAAGGCGCGGCTGGTGCAAGGGCGACGGCTTCGTGGTCGGAGCGCTGATGCTGGTGATCACCTCGCTCATCCTGTTCGTCGCCTATCCGCTGGTCTCCATCCTGTCCTCGGCGGTGAAGGACAATGACGGCAACGTCATGCCGTCGTTGTTCGCCGACAAGCTGTTCAACTCCAATATCTGGAGCCTCGGCTGCCTCTACGGCTCCGGCAATTGCGGCGTCGCCTGGAACACGGTCGCGGTGGCGACCCTGGTCGGGCTGCTGTGCACGGTGCTCGGTCTGGCGCTGGCGCTGATCGCGCTGCGCACGCAGGTGCGCGGCAAGTGGATCCTGCGCAGCCTGTCGATCCTGCCCATCATCACCCCGCCTTTCGTCATCGGCCTTGCGCTGATCCTGCTGTTCGGCCGCGCCGGCATCGTCACCAATTTCCTGTCGCACCATTTCGCTATCCCGCGCAGCCGATGGATCTACGGCATGGCCGGCATCACCATGGCGCAGGTGCTCGCCTTCACGCCGATCGCCTTCCTGGTGCTGGTCGGCGTCCTGCAGGGCGTCAGCCCCTCGATGGAAGAAGCCTCGCAGACCCTGCGCGCCAGCCGCTGGCGCACGTTCTGGACCGTCACCTGGCCGCTGATACGGCCGGGCCTGGCCAGCGCCTTCCTGATCTCCTTCATCGAGAGCATGGCAGACTTCGCCAACCCTCTCGTGCTGGGCGGCAACTTCAACGTGCTGGCCACGGACATCTTCTTCGCCGTCGTAGGCGCCGCGCACGACCAGGGCAGAGCGGCGGTACTGGCCATCGTGCTCCTGGTCTTCACGCTCGCCGCCTTCGTCATCCAGCGGCGCTGGATCGGAAAGCGCAGCTACGTCACCGTCTCCGGCAAGGGCGACGGCGGCGTGCCGGCGGCGCTGCCGCCGGTCTTGCGTATCGGCTGCTACGCCGCCACCCTCCCCTGGCTGGTGCTGACGGTGGTCGTCTACGTCATCATCCTGACCGGGGGCTTCGTGCAGTCGATCGGCCGCGACAACACGCCGACGCTCGAGTATTTCCTCACCGCCTTCGGCGTGACCAAGGGGGTGGACGGCTGGTTCCTGTCCGGCTCGGCATGGCCGTCGCTGACCATGACGATCGGCCTGGCGCTGGTGGCGATGCCGCTGACGGCGGCGCTGGGCATCCTCACGGCCTACCTGCTCGACCGGCAGAAATTCGCCGGCCGCACGCTGTTCGAGTTCCTGGCGATGATGAGCTTCGCCATCCCCGGCACCGTCGTCGGCATCAGCTACATCCTCGCCTTCAACGTGCCGCCGGTGCAGATCACCGGAACCGGGCTGATCATCGTCATCTCCTTCATCTTCCGCAACATGCCCGTCGCCATCCGCGCTGGTCTCGCCAACCTCAACCAGATCGACAAGAGCCTTGACGAGGCGTCGCTGACGCTCGGCGCGCGCTCCTTCGCCACGCTGCGCAAGGTCATCCTGCCGATCCTGAAGCCGGCGATCGTCACGGCCATGATCTATTCATTCGTGCGCGCGGTCACGGCGGTCAGCGCGGTCATCTTCCTCGCGACCGGCCGTTTCAACCTGGCCACCGTCTACATCGTCGGCCGCGCCGACGTCGGCGAATACGGCATCGCCATCGTCTATGCCGCGGTGATGATCGTCGTCATGATGGCGATCCTGGTCGGCATACAGGTGCTGGTCGGCGAAAGACGGCTGGGCCGCAGGTCCGCGGCGAGCGAGCCGGTGATGGCCTAAGGAGAGCGCTGAAACCATGGACGAAACGACAGTCCCCTTGAACTCCGCTGCCACGACGGAACCCGCCGTCCGCTTCGAAGCCGTCACCAAGAAATACGGGACGGTGACGGCGGTCGACAGCGTTTCCTTCGATATCGCGCCGGCGAGCCTCGTGACGCTGCTCGGCCCCTCCGGCTGCGGCAAGACGACGACGCTGCGACTGATCGCCGGGCTGGAACAGGCCAGCGGCGGCCGCATCCTGATCGGCGGCAAGGACGTCACCCTGCTTTCGGCGGCGGAGCGCGACGTCTCGATGGTGTTCCAATCCTATGCCCTGTTCCCGCACATGAACGTCATCGAGAACGTCAGCTACGGCCTGCGGTCCATGGGGCTCGGCAGGGCGGACGCGGAAGCCCGTGCCGCGGAGAAACTGGCCCTGGTCGGCCTGTCGGGTTACGAGAAACGGCAGCCGAGCGAACTGTCGGGCGGTCAGCAGCAGCGCGTCGCCGTCGCGCGGGCGATCGTGCTGGAACCGCAGGTGCTTCTCTTCGACGAGCCGCTTTCCAACCTGGACGCCAAGCTGCGCCGGCGCGTGCGCGAGGAAATCCGCGACCTGCAACAGGCGCTGAAGCTGACGGTCGCCTATGTCACGCACGACCAGGAGGAGGCGATGGCCGTCTCCGACCGCATCATCGTCATGAACGGCGGCAGGATCGCGCAGGACGGAACGCCGAGCGAACTGTACAACGAGCCGAGCAGCCGTTTCATCGCCGACTTCATGGGCGACGCCAACCTCATCCCGGTCTCGGTAGGCGGAACCGACAGTCAGCAGGCCGAGGTGAAGATCGGCCGGGCGTCGGTGCGGATCAGGCGCCGGGCCGTTGCCAACGGCGAAGCTCTCCTCGCGGTGCGTCCTCATGCGATCCGCATGACCGCCGGCGCCAGCAGCGCCGACACGCTGTCGGGCACCGTGCTCAAATCGACCTATCTCGGCAACCACATGGAATATCGCGTGCGATTGGCCGATCCTGACACGGAACTGTTCGTTTCCTCGCCCGATACGCAGAACCCGATCGCCGACGCGAGCGCGGTTTCCGTCGTCATCAATCCGGCTGACGCGGTGCTGATAGGCGACTGAGCGGGCGCGGCGCCGGCAAGGCGGCGGATAGCCATCTCAGCGGGCGTTGTATTTGGCGTCGACCTGGTCGATGGCATCGACGTTGCCGGCCGAGCGGCCCTGCGGGTCGAAGGTTTCCTTGAGATACGCGTCGGCGATCGCCTTGGCCAGTTCCGGCCCGATCACGCGCGCGCCCATGGTGATGATCTGGGCGTTGTTGGAAAGCGCCGCACGCTCCGCCGAATAGGTGTCGTGCGTCAGCGCCGCGCGGATGCCCGGCACCTTGTTGGCCGAGATGCACACGCCGATGCCGGTGCCGCACACCAGGATGGCGCGGTCGTATTTGCCGGCGAGCAGGTCGCTGGCGACGCGGTCCGACAGATTGGCGTAGAACGGATCCGCTCCGGCCTCGGTGCGCGACACTTCCGAGACCTCGTGCCTGTCCTTCAGATGGTCGGCGAGAATTTTGGCCAGCCCTTCGCCGGCGCTGTCTCCTGCGATTGCGAGTTTCATGGTCGTCTCCTTCAGTTCGAGAGTGTGGCGGCGCACCTGGCAAGGATGTCGAGATAGCCCTCGACGGCCCATGCGGAGCGGCCGATGAACAGCCCGTCGATATGCGGACAGGCGATGAGTTCGGCGCAGTTGCCCGGATTGACCGAACCGCCGTAAAGGCAGGGCACGCGCCGGCCGAGCACGTCTTCGGCAACGGCGATGATCTCCGCCTGCCGGGCGTCGGCATAGTCCGGGCTCGCCGGCATTCCATTGGCGCCGATCGCCCAGACCGGCTCGTAGGCGAACAGGAGCGGCCGGCTCTTCTGCTTTTCATCAAGCTTCGACAGCGCGCCGCGCACCTGGGCTGCCAGCACCTCGGTAGCGTGGCCGGCCTCGCGCTGGGCCAGCGTCTCGCCGATGCAGACGAGCGGAACGAGGCCGTGGCGGACGGCCGCCTCGGTCTTCAACCCCACGGTCTCGTCGGTCTCGCCGAAATGTTCGCGCCGCTCGGAGTGCCCGAGCTCGACCATGTCGAGGCCGCAGTCGGTGAGCATGGGGGGCGAGATCTCGCCCGTCCAGGCGCCGTCGTCGGCCCAGTGCATGTTCTGGGCGCCGACCATGACGGTGGTTTCCTTCAGCATCGCCTTGACCTCGCGCACCGCGGTAAAGGGCGGGATGACGAAACGCTGGATGCGCGGATCGCCCTGCGGATCGGCCAGCAGCCCTTCGGCGAACACGCGCGCCTCGGCCAGCGTCTTGTTCATCTTCCAACTGGTGCCGATCCAGATTTTTTTGGGCTGTGTCATGCAATCGTTACCCTGCTTCGCCGGCCAGGCTCCGAGCCGGCGGCTCGTCGATAACAGGCTCCTCCGATCGCACGCCTTTCGGCATCGAGCCCATCGCCTCGATCTTTTGGAGGCCGCCGATCTTTCGACATCTGCAATCTTTCCTTGCGTATTTCCACGTCTTCGCCGGCCGGATCAGACAGTCAGGCCTTGCGCGCCGGTATCGATATGGGGTGCCCAGAAGGCAATGCTTTCGGCGATCTGCGGGATGACCTGCCGATCATCCGGCTCCCGCTCCTTGAAACTCAGTTCCAGGCAAATCTCGTTGTCGACGGCCCCGCCGTCCGCCAGGGCCTTCAGCAGCGGCTCGGGCTGGATGCGGCCCCTGTCGTTGAACGCCGCGGTGAAAGGCCGATGCCCGCCCTTGTCCATCAGGCTTTGCTTGATGTGGATGATCGGCGAAACCTTCGGCACCGCGCGTGCCCAGGCATAAGGATCGTAGTCGTCCGGGTCGGCGCTGGTCACGTCGCCGTGGTCGATATCGGCCATCATCCACATCGGCACCGCCATATCGGCCCTGGTCAGCCGGTCCTGCAGCCTCAGGCATTCGGCGATCGTCTCGCCGAATTCGCGCCCGATGCTCATTGGTTCCCAGAAGACGTAGCGCAGGCCGGCGGCGCCGGCGTGCTCCGCCACCTCTGCCCAACAGTCGACGGCGATCCGGATGAGCTCCTCTCGCCGGGCCGGATCGTCATAATCCCGGAAGGTGAAGATGGCGAACTGTGTGCCGACGGAGACACCGCCGAGTTCGGCGATGATGTCGGCGAAGGTCTTGAACCAATCGACGTAGTAGCGGCGCACGTCGCGGTCGGGATGGCCGAAATGGTTGAGACGCCCGTAAGGTCCCGTCATGCCGCTGGTGACGCGCACGCCGGTGCGCCGCAAGGCCGCCGTCATCTGCCGCGTCAGCCGCCGGATCACCGGCGCGGGCCAGCTCGGATTGATGAACTCGTGCGTCAGTTGCAGGTCGCGGATCTTCAGGTCGCGCGCGACCGTGTCGATCAGATCGTCCGGATCGGCGAAGCGGTTGACCAGCGGATTGGTGTTCAGCGAAAGCGTCAGTGGCATTCCGTACCGGCCCGCGCGTGTGTTGTTGAAAGCATCGTCGTCATTCACGCGGCCTCGGCGAGATGCTCGGCCTCGAACCATGATGCGAAGGCGCGGCGTTGGGCGTCGGTGAGATGGAGGTGGTGCTTGGTGCGCCGGTAGAGGATGTCGTCGGGCGTGCGCGCCCACTCCTTGGCGACGAGATAGCGCACCTCCGCCTCGTAGAGCAGGCCGCCGTGGTGGCGGCCGAGATCGTCCAGGCTCGCGGCGTCCCCGACGACGTCTTTCGCGCGGGCGCCGTAGAGGCGGCCGTAGTGATGGACCAGATCGCGCCCCATCCACGGCCACGCCTCGCGCAGGCTGTCGGCGAATGTCTCGTAGTCGGCGCCGGGGATGTCGCCGCCCGGCAGCGGCG
>Ga0164243_10000566_pt1 | contig 66965 bp, 50 predicted proteins | sample OricompcompostOP_FD_108781 | JGI IMG/M metagenome (GOLD analysis project Ga0164243, IMG submission 108781) | Organic Plus compost microbial communities from Emeryville, California, USA - Original compost - Organic plus compost (OP) | ecosystem: Engineered > Solid waste > Mixed feedstock >... | reverse complement strand
GTTCGCGGACCATCCTCACCGCCTCAAGCTTGAACTCGCGGCTGAACTTCCTTCTTTGCATTGTGGACCTCCGATAGGTGGAAACACCCTATCTCGGTGTCCACCAAACCGGCAGCAGGCCACGTCGTAGAAGAAGAAGGTCTGCGCGCCCGCCGTATCCTGGATACGGACCACATTGCCGTTGGCGTCATAGGTGACCGTTTCCGTCGGCTTGCCCGAGACGGTGGTGCGAACCCGGGTCGAGACATCGATCGTGGAGCCGGTGATGGTCTGGCTGACGGTCGTGATTCTCCGGTCGAGCCTGTCGTTGGTGTAGTCCGTAATCCGTTGCTCGGGGAGACCGTGGGCCTCGATCATGCGCTTGAGATTGCCCCGGACATCGTACAGGTAGCTGTTCTTGATCGCTCCGATGGCTACGCCGTTCTTGTCGTAGGACTGGATCGGCAGCGTTTCCGACAGCAGCAGGCCGCGCTTGTCGTAGGTATAGGTCGTGGTGCCCCCGGCTACCGCCGACGTGGTCGACGACTTGGCGACCCATGCGGTTCGCCGGCCGAAGGCATCATAGGCGAAGCTTTCGAAAAAGCCTTCCGCATCGGTCGCCTTGGTCAGCAGGCCGCGCCGATCGTAGAGGAAATCCGTCTCGGCATAGTCGGGAGAGCCGACGGCGCCATCGTAGCGCCGGAATGCCACCAGGTCGCCGAAGGCGTTATAGGCGCTGGTCTCGCCATAGCCTTCCGCGTCGACCTTCCATACCAGGCGGCCGAGCCGATCATAGGCGTAGGTCGTGCGGGAATAGGGCCCGAAATCGCCGAACTCCTCGGCCTCTTCAAGAGCTTGCGCATCTGCCAGCGCCTGGTTCGCTGCCGCCTGCGCGGTATCGTGTTGCGCTTGCAGCGTGGAAACGTCGAAAGCGCTCTCGACGAGGTCAACGCCCCAGCTATCCAGTCCTAGCCCGTTTTGAACGCGGCTGATATTGGAGTTGAGACGAGATATATCTAGCTGGACTGCAGAGATTTGCTGTCGAATAGGCGGCCGATCCCTAATGTCAGCCTCATCATATTGCGCCTGGAGAGCAGCGAGCTGCGCTTGCAGTTCGCTGCCCTTGTCCTGAAGGAAGGGAAGCGGATCGGCCAGCGTCGCTGCAAGCGCGGCCTGCTCTGCCGCCAATGCGGCCCCGGCGGCGTCCGCCTGGGTCTGGAGGTCCGCCGCATTGGCATAGGCAGCGATGACCGCGGCACTTGGGCCGCTATAGCGCACTTCCGGATCTCCGGTGGGATTGACGCCGATCTGGGGGGTGTCGGTGAAGGCTTCGGCATAGCGCCGGACGTCCACCACATCGCCGAAGCGGTTGTAGAATGTCCGGGTGACGTAATTCGCCGCGTCGCGCATAGTGACAAGGCGGTTCAGCCGATCGTAGTAGCTGTAGGTTTCGTTCCCCTTGGGATCGGTGGTCTTCACCACATTGCCGAAGGCGTCATAGACAAGGGACGTATTGCCGCCGAGTGCATTGGTGGCGGTCAGCACCCGGCCTAGCCGGTCATGGCTGTAGGTGGTGACGTTGCCCAGCGCATCGGTCACGCTGGTTCGGTTGCCCAGGCCATCATAGCCATACGTCACCATTGCCTCGTCGGCGGTTCCTGGAGCGCGGGTTTCCGTCAGGACCCGCCCTGCCCCGTCATAAGTATAGTTGGTGGCGACGACGCCGGACGTCCCATAGGCCTTCGATATCTTGGTCAGCTGGCCCAGCGCATTGTAGGTATTGCGGGTGACGATCCCTTCGCCGTCTGTCCGGGTGAGCACCCGCCCGGCATTGTCGTAGGTCTGGCTGGTCGTGATGGCGTCCGTGGTTGGGTCCCCGATCAACAGCGCCTCGAGCTGGCCGATCGTGGTCGTGTCGCTGACTGCAACCCCGCTGCCGCCATAGCGCGTAACCGAGAGCACACGGCCTTCCTCATCGCGAGCATAGCCGACGACGTAGTTCTCGGCATCGAGGCTGTAGGCCACTTCCCCGCGGGCATCGTACCAGTTGCGGATGACCCGGTTCGCCGCGTCGCCGGTCTGGGCGGCGTCCGCCGCCCAGCCGTTCAGCGCGGAGAGGGAAACGGTCGAGCCGTAGAGATTGCCATAGGCGATCTCTTTCACCACTTGCCCGGAGCTGTTGTAGCTGAACCCGGTCACGCCGCCTTCGGCGTCCACGGTGTAGGCCGCGCGGCCGGCGGCATCGTAGACCACCCAGCTTGTGCGGTCGGCGGCACTGGCGACGACTGCCGCCTTCACTGCCTCATAAGAGAAATCCGACAGGGTGAGCTCGGTGGCATAGACGGTGGTCCGGGTAAGCCGCCCGGCATCATAGTTGTATCCGGTGACGCCGCCCCGGCCGTTGACCGTGTAGCGCAGCAGGCCCTGCCCGTCATAAACCGAGTAGGTCACCCGATCAGCGTTGGAGATGGTTCTTCCGTTCTTGAGCAGCGCGAAGCTGCCCGAGGCGCGATTGGCGGGATCGGTCGCAATGGCGTAGAGGATGGTCTGGACCACTCGCCCCTCCCCGTCGCGGGTCGTCTCGGTGAGAAAACCTTCGCCGTCGAGCGCGCCGATCTGCTGCCCCGACTTGTTGTAGAATACACGGCTGACATCGTCCTGGGCATGGGCCGCGGGCAGCACCTGGGTTGTGGGAAGGGTCGTCTTGAAGTCCGCGAGCTGGGCTGCATCCAGAGCGTTGTGATAGGCAGTGGTCTTCGCCAGGCGGCCCGCCGTGTCGTATTCGTAAGCGACGGTCGAGCCGAGATTGTCGATCGACTGGATCACCCGCCCGGCATCATCATAGATGGTCCAGCTCCAGATGTCCGCTGCAGTGGACGTCGGCACCAGGGCGGAGATGCTGCCGGTATAGTTGGGGTTGCCGATATTGGTGAGCCGCTTTCCGGTGAGCGCGGTCGCATAGGTGATCGTCGCCGCGACCCGCCCCGCAGCATCGTAGCGATATTCGGTGATCTGGCCGAGCTGGTTGGCATCGGCCACCTTGCGGCCGGCCTTGTCGTAATAGATGTAGCTCTTGCGCCCCGAAGCGTCGACTACGACGCGCAACCGCCCGGCGGAGTCATATGCATAGGTCGCAGTGCCGGCGGTGGTGGCTTCCCCGCTTTCGGTGAGGCTGACCAGTTCGCCCGCCTTGTTGTAGACCGAGACCGTGCTCAGCCCCGCGGCAGTGGTGATCGTGGTCGTAGTCTCCGCATCGGCGAAGACGATCGTGGTCGTTCCCCCATTCCTGTCGGTCGACGAATAGAGCCGGCCCATCCCGTCATAGAGGAAGGTCTCGTGGTTCTCACCCGGCCGATAACGGTCGAGGAGATTGCCGGTCTGATCATAGACGAACCCGACCGTGGTCGTGCCTTCGCTCGTCAGCGGCTCGCCCGCGGCATCGGCGATGCCGTAGGTCCTGGTCATGACGAGGTTGCCGCGCGCGTCGTAGCCGTTCTCGGTCACGCGCACCGAGCTCTTGTCGGCAATCCCTGCGACCCAGGCCATCGCGCTCGCTTCGCTGATCGCCGCCGCGCCGGGCGGAGTCATGCGCTGCTCGACATACTCGATCGTGCGGGCGACCTGGCCCGAGGCGGTGTAGCGATATTCGGTGGTCTGCCCCGCCGCGTTCACTACGAAGCGCAAATGGCCTTCCGCATCGTACACATACTGCGTGTAATGGGCGAGGTCCGCACCTTCGCGGTCGGCACCCCAGGTCAGTTCGGTGACCAGGCGGTTCTGCGCATCGTAGGTGCGGGTGACGGTGTTGCCGGTCGCGTCGGTGACGAGCGTGTTGTTGCCGCTGGCGTCATATTCGTAGCTCGTGACCTTGCCGGCCCCGTCGGTCACCGTGTGGAGATTGCCGTCCGCATCATAGGCGAACTGGACGGTTTGCGGCGTTGCGCCGCTTGCGGCCGCCGGCGCGGTGATCTTGGTCAGCCGCCGCGAGGAGTCGTAATCGAGCCGGGTGACCTGTCCGTCCGGCCCGGTCACCTTGGTGTAGCTGCTAGCATAAGCGAACTTGGTGACGCGCGTGACGTCCAGGGCGATCGTCTGGGTCAGGGTCGTGACCCGGTTCGACGTGTCGTAGGCGATCTCGAGCAGCGAACCGTCCGACTGGCTGATCGAGATGATCCGGTTCGACGTGCCGTCATAGCCGTAGGTGACGACATAGGTATTGGCGTCGGCGATCGAATTGTCGTCCGGCGTGAGGTCGGTGGTGACGGTCTCCAGGCGGCCCGACGCGTCGTAGCCGTAGCGCACGCGGGTGAGCGTCGTGGAGATCGAAGTCGCAAGGTCGGTATAGCCGGTGGTCACCGACACGATCGCGTTGCCGCTCCAGCCATATTGGGTCCAGCTGCCATCGGCCGTGGTGACCTTGTCGAGCTTGTCGGCGTCGTAAGTGAAGGTGATCGCGTTGCCGTCGATATCGGTCGCGGCGGTGATCCGCCAATAGCTCCCGCCGTAATCCTCGTAGGTCTCGGTCGCCTGGGTATCGCCGTCGGTGAAGGTCCATACATTGGCGGCGCAGGTGAGCGTGTCGAAGGCACCGGCGCCATCCTTGGTCACATAGGCGCCGCGCGCAGCGTCCCAGCTGTAGAGGATCACCGCCCCGTCGGCGCCAAGGCGGCTGACCTTGCTGCCCGCGGCGTTGAGCGTGCCGGTGAGGCCGAACACGCGGCGGGTGGTGCTCTGCTGCCAATTGTCGTTGTTATCGCCATCGGCGGCATCGCCCAGGCTGTTGTAGGTCCGGGAGATCGCCACATCCGGGCCCAGCCCGATCAGGAACTCGTCCTGATGGGTGATCAGCAGGTTGCCGGTCGCCGCATTGACCGAAACGCTTTCGCCCCCGCGCCCCAGGAGCGAGGATCCCAGCTGCCCCGCCCCACCCAGCAGATTGGCCGAACTCCGCGCGAATCCTGCGCCAACCCCAGTAAAAATCGCAACCATCTATCCCTCGCCCCGCATTGCGGCCATGACATCGCAAGGCGCGGCACGCCCTGCTCATGACCCCAATCCGACCGGAGGGATCGAAGTTTAGGAAAAATTCGACAGTCCTATCGTTTGCAAGCGGAGGTCGTCCGAGGATCCGACAGGCATTCGCTTTCGAGAGAAGCCCACCCTTTCTTTTCGATAGGGGGCGCTTCTCCGGCGAGCTTCAGCCGCCCACCGCCTCGGCGTCCATCATCGCCTGCAGCTTGCGCCGGGCCTGCACGGCACCGGTGTCGCTCTTCAGCATCAACTCGTCGGGGAAATAGCCGAGGGTGGTCAGCATCGCCTCGATCTCGCGCGTGGCCATCGCATCCTCCTCGATCACGGGTTCGAGGAAGACCTTCGTGCGGGCGAATTCCTCGTCGGACATGATGCCGCCCATCGCGAAGAAATAATTGGTGGTGTTGAGCTTGCCAGGCGTCACCGCATGGAACACGCGGTGCTGGGTCAGCTTCTCGCCGCCGCGGGTGGGATGATCCTCGGGGATCGACATCTCGTCGATCCCGGCATGGAAGCCCGGCAGGTAGAAATCCATTCCGGCCAGGCGGTCCACCGGCCCGTCATAGTCGAACTGGCCTGCCTGCGAGGCCATGATGGGCACGGCTTCCATGAAACGCCGGCTCTTCATCACCCGCTCGGTTTCCTCGCGCTTCTCCGTCGCAGAGGCATTGCCCTCCACCCCGATGCTGGTGCCGTGGAGATAGGCGAGATGGGTGAGGTCGAGCAGGTTGTCGTTGAGCAGCTGGTAGCGGCCTTCCACTTCCAGCGCATAGAAGGGCTGGAAACGGAAGTCGGGCCGGGTGAAGTCGCAGGCATCGAGATCGGGCAGCAGCGCCGGGTCCGCCTTCTCCGGATCGCCCGGCCAGATGAACAGCCACAATCCATGCTCCGCCACGGGATATCTCTTCACCCGGTAGCTCTTGGGCGTATGCTGCTGGGAAGGAACGCGGACGCATTGCCCGTCCGGGCCGAAGGTGATCCCATGATAGAGGCACTGGATCGTATCGCCCTTGAGGCAGCTCTTGCCGAGCGGGAAGTGCCGGTGCGGACAGCGCCCGTCCAACGCCACCGGATCACCCGCCTCGGTGCGATACATCACCACCGGTTCGTTGAGTATCCAGCGGGAAAGCAGTTCCCGCTTCACCTCGTCGACGAAAGCCGCCACGTACCAGCCGTTGCGCGGGGCGAAACTACCTTCCTTGAACGGATACATCTCTGCTTCCCTTGCTTGCTCAGTCGAACTTGCGCTTGATGGTGAAAAGGATCGTGCGCGGCGCGCCCACCACGCCGACCGCCGCGAAATAGGGCGCAGACGGCAGGATGAAGGTGGAGTTGTAGTAGAACTTGTCGGTGAGGTTGCTCACCGCGAGCTGGGCCTCCCAATCCTCGTCGGCGCTGCGCCAGGTCAGCTTGGCGCCGAGCAGCGCCCTGCCGGGCAGCGAGCTCAGCGGGTTGTTCACCGCATCGCCTTCCACCCGCGAGCGGTAGGAGAGGTCGAAGCGCGGGATGATCGTACCCGAACCGCCCAGGTCGAGGGCGTATTGCACGCCCGCCGCGGCCGTCCATTCGGGGGTATAGACATTGGTCATGTCCAGCGTGATGCCGGTGTCCGGATTCACGTCGGTATATTTGAAGTCCAGATAGCCGAGCGATCCGTCGAAGGTCAGCCCGTCCACCGGCTCCATGAACAGCTCCGCCTCGAAGCCGCGGATCTCCGCATCGCCGACATTGGTGGATTGGGAACAGGGCGCGCCGGGAAACGGCGAAACGGAATCGCATGCCAGCAGCGTGCTCTGGAAGTTCTTGTATCGGTTGTAGAAGGCGGCGGCGTTCAGCGTGATCCGCCCGTCGGCAAGCTGGCTCTTGAAACCGATCTCATACGCGGTCAGCTTTTCCGGATCGTAAGGCAATGCCTGGCTGGTGAAGAAGGGGCGCGGATTGACCCCACCGCCCTTGTAGCCGGTCGAGACCTGGGCGTAGGTCATGAACTCGGGCGACCAGGCATAGTCGACCCCCAGCCGGTAATCGACACGGTCCCCTTCATAGGTCACCGGGAAATCGACCAGCGCACCCAGCAGGGGATGCGGCTCCCCATTCGGATCGTAGCGGTTGAAGGTGAACTTCTTGCTGTCCTCGGTGTAGCGGATCGCCGCGGTGAAGTTCAGGCCGTCGGCCGGATGCCACACCGTATGTGCGAAGGCCGATTTGGACTGGGTCTTCACCGGATCGTGGAACAGGATGTCGAGATCGGTGCCGCCGCCGCCCGGCGCCATGCCGCCCGGGATGTTCACGCGGCCGCCGGACGTTCCGTTCGCCTTGTAGTAGAACCCGCCGATCGTCCAATCCAGCAGCCCCCCGACCTGGCCGCTGAGGCGCAGCTCCTGCGTGAACTGCTCGTGGTCCAGCGTCCAGACCTGGTCGTTGATCGCCGCCGTCGCGGCGTCCACGGTGGAGGAGAAGGTGACCTTGGACTTGCGATAGGCGGTGATCGAGGTCAGGCTGAGACTGTCGCTGAGATCGGCAGTGAAATTGTTCGAGATGCCCCAAGCGTCGAGCGGCGTGGTGTCCGGCATGATGAACGGCTTGCCCGCCTGCGAGCCGCCCGTGGGCGTGCTGACATAGTCCTCGTAATTGGTGTAGTCGTGCGCACCGGTGATGAAGTTCGCCCCGTTCGCCCACAGGTCCGACTGATAGAGCGTCTTGGCGGCGGGGTTCTGCGAACGATCGCGCGTGACGTCGAGGATCAGCAGGTTCTCGATCGTGTCGGTCGGCGTCCAGAGGAGCGATCCCCGCGCGGAGAACACCTCCTGCCCGCCCTGCTCGCCGATCTTGCAACCCGCGTTCGTGCGCTGCGTGCCGCCGGAATAATTGCCCGAGACGCAGGCATAGTCGAGCCGGTCCATGTAGCCGTCGCTGTATTTCGCGCCCAGCGAGATGCGGGCGTAGAGCCTGTCCGGCACCAGTGTGACGTTGGTCGCCGCGCGCCCGACGATCGTGTTGCGCGAACCGTAGCCCACTTCCACGAACCCGTCGGGCGTGGGGCCGGGGCGCTTGGAGAAGAGCTTGACCGAGCCGCCGATCGAGTTCTTGCCCGCCAGCGTGCCCTGCGGCCCGCGCAGCACCTCCACCCGGTCCACGTCCATCAGTTCGAAGATCGAGCCCGAAAGCACGCCATAATAGACGTCGTCGACATACATGCCGACGCCCGGCTCCACGGCGAAATGCGGGTCCGCCTGGCCCACGCCGCGGATGAAGATCGCCGCCATCCCGCCGAAATTGCCCGCCCCGGCGGAAAGCTGCACATTGGGCGCCAGGTTGGCCGCGCCCAGGATGTCGGTGACGCCCTTGTCCTCCAGCAGTTGCGCGCTCAGCGCGGAGATCGCGATCGGCGTGTCCTGCACGCTCTGTTCGCGAAACTGCGCGGTGACCACGATCTCGTTGCTCGAATAGCGACCACCGCTACCCGCGTCCTCATTATCCTGCGCATGCGCCGTGCCCCCCGAGGTCGCTGCCAGCGCCAGCGCGGAAACAGCGGAAAGGATGGTTGCCTTCATTGCCCGTTCTCCCAGATCATCATGGGCTTTTGCCCTTGGTGTTCGGGCTAACGGACGGCGGACAGGATTTCTTGGACTAACGCGTCGTTCTCTTGCCTCGACGCGACAGTCGAAAAGGTCAGGAAACCAAGGGCGATGTTCCGCGATATTGCCGCGGTGAAACCCCGTAGCGGCGCGAGAAGGACCGGCTGAAATGGCTGGCGTCGTTGAACCCGGCGGACAGCGCGATCTCCAGGATCGAGCAACGCCCGGGCCCGCCCGCACGCGCCAGTTCGCGGGCCGCGAGGTCCAGCCTCTGGTCGAGGATGAACTGGCTCGGCGTCTCGCCCACCTCGATGAAAGCACGTTGCAGCCGGCGCTGCCCCACTCCCAGACCGGACGCGACCTTGGCCACCGACAGCTCCGGATCCTCCAGGTTGCGGATGATGTAATTCTTCGCGTCGCGCCGGATCGCCGCGCGCTGCTGCCGGTCCACCTGCCAGGCGGGCATGTCGGACGTGCTGTGGTAGATCATCGCCACGCTGTCGAGCACCAGCTCCGCCAGCGCGCCGTGCCAGTCCCCTTCCGGCTCCGCGCGCAGCGTGCGGTCCACGGCCCGGATCACGTCCACCCCCATGGCCACGGTGGGCCGGCTGCTGGGCAGATTGGTCCCCAGCAGGCGTCCGGGATCGTCAACGCGCGACAGCAGCGACGAATAAGGGACTTTCACCATCAGCATATCCATCGGCCCATGGCAGGTATGGACCCACGACCTCGACAGGTCGCGGATGAGCAGGTCGCCGGGGGCCAGCTCCAGCAATTTGCGATCCTGCTCGAAACGGCTGTGGCCCAGTTCGGAAAGGATCAGGAGAAGGGAATCCTTCTCCCGCGCGGCCCACCCGCCTGCCTCGCCGATGCGCCCCTGCGCGGTCGCACCGGTGGAACGCATCCGGATCAGTCCGAGCGAGCCGAACTCCGTGCGCGAAAGCTTGGCGTTGAACGCATCGCGATCCAGCGGATCGACCGTGAGGGTGCAAAGGGTCTCGCTGCCGAAATCGTTCCAGCGATGCACCCTCTGGGCCGGAAGCACGGATTCGGTGGAGAATTCCTCCCAGCTGACCTCGGCCATCACCCTCTCCTTCGTTTTTCTTTCTTTCGGCAGGCGGGTGCCCCGGCGCACCCTGCCATTCTTCCCGCCGGACTGTGATGATGGTGGGAAACGAGACCGCCGAGCCCGGCTTGCGGCATGATACCACCCGCCCTCCCCGGCATGAAGTCCGGGCCTGGACGGTGTTCCGACACCCCGGCGAAGTCCGCCTTCACCGCCGGCGCGCCTCGGGCCGATGCGCGATCCGGATTCCGGGTGAAAGGCCCATGAAATGTCTCCCCATCTCGCCCCTGTCTGATCGCAGGGGCTGCAGGCAGGCTATCGTTGCGGGAACGGCTTTTGCAAGCCCGGAACGGCCCTGCTGTCGCTTGTGGCCAAGGAGATGTCGCGCGTGGTCAAGAAGCCGTGCAGGACTGCCCCTATCCCCCCCTCCGGCAAAGGGAGATGCCAATGATCGAATCGTCTCTGCAGGCCAAGCTCGACCGCCATGAGTCGCCGCTCGAGATGCTGCGCAATTCGCAGACCGGGCCCTATCAGTTTCCGATCCCCGCCGAGTTCTCCAACTGGCGCGACGAACAGCGCGCCTGGCGCGAAGGCGTGGCGCTGATGGATCAGTCCTTCCACATGACGGACCTCTACGTCGAAGGCCCGCAGGTGAGGGAATTCGTCTCAAGCCTGGCGGTCAACAGTTTCGCCGGGTTCGGGGCGGACAAGGCGAAGCAGCTCATCGCCTGCGCGCCCAGCGGCCATCTGATCGGCGATATGATCATCTTCGGCCTGCGCGACGATCTGGTGAACATCGTGGGCCGCCCTACCGTCGCCAATTGGGTGGAATACATGGCGGGGCGGGGCGAGTTCGACGTGCGGTGCGAGCGCGACGAGCGGACCCTGCAAAACCCGAAGCCGCGCAAGACCTTCCGCTTCGAGATCCAGGGCCCCGATGCCTGGGCCCTGCTGGAGAAGCTGAACGGGGGGCCGATCGACCAGCCGCGCTTCTTCCAGATGGGGCAGCTGCGCGTGGCAGGAAAGCCCTTCCGTTCGCTGCGGCACGGGATGGGCGGCGCGCCCGGCCTCGAATTCTGGGGGCCGGTGGAGCTGTATGACGAGGTCAAGGCCGCCATCCTCTCGGCCGGCCAGGAATTCGGCCTGCGCCAGGTGGGCGCGCGCGCCTATTCCAGCGCGGCGGTGGATTCCGGATGGCTGCCCTGCCCGCTTCCGGCGATCTATTCGGGCGAAGAGATGCGGCCCTATCGCGAATGGCTGCGGGCTGACAGCTTCGACGGCATCGCCGCCTTGGGCGGAAGCTTCGTTTCCGACCGGATCGAGGATTATTACTTCACCCCGTGGGAGATCGATTACGGCCGCCTGATCCGCTACGATCATGATTTCATCGGCCGCGAAGCGTTGCAGGAACTGGAGCAGCGGCCGCATCGCCGCAAGGTCTCCCTCGTGGTGAATGCGGAGGATGCGATCGCCATCTATCGCAGCCAGATGATCCCGGGGAAGAACGGCAAGGCGATGGAGATGCCTTCCGCCCATTATGCGGCCTATCCCTATGACAGCGTGTTCGACAGCCGGGGCAATCCGGTAGGCGTCTCGACCTATATCGCCTTCCTCGCGCCCGATCATTGCTGGGTGACGCTGGCCGTGGTGGACGAGGCGGTCGCGGCGGAAGGCACCGAGCTCACCATCCTCTGGGGCGAACCGAACGGCGGCTCCCACCGCCCCACGGTGGAGCGCCACGTCCAGATGGAGATGCGCGCCACCGTGTCCGGCTGGCCGTTCTCCAAGGTCGCCCAGTCCGGCTATCGGCCCTAGCCCGCTTCAAGCCATGAAGCCGCCTTATGAGAGCTTCTCACCAATCGCCTTCTTCTTCTCGTTGGCCAGCCGTCCGGCGAAATCATAGGATGGTCGTTCAGTCGGAGGAGGAAGACCTTGGCGAAGAACGAAACTCTCACTGAAAAATTCGCGGCGTTGATCGCCGAACGCGCGAAAAGCTGGGACCCCTCGCGTCTTGCGAAAAACGCCGCCGAGCGACGCGAACTGGTGGAGCGTTTCGATCCCGGCCGTATCGCGCAGCCTGGGGAGCGTATCGAGCCCTTCGTCCTGCTCCAAGCCGAGGGGGAAGAAATCCGGCTCGACCGCCTGGTCGAGGGTGGCCCTGCGGTACTGGTCTTCTTTCGCTTCGGGGAATGCCCAGCCTGCAACATAGCCCTGCCGCATTACGACCGGTATCTGCGGCCCGCACTCGAAGCCGAAGGCATCCCGCTCCTCGCCGTGAGCCCCCAGCTTCCGGAGCGACTGAGATCATTCCGGGAGCGCCGCGGGCTTGGCCTGAGGCTGGCTTCCGATCCCGACAACCGCCTTGCCCGTCGCCTCGGGATCACCTTTACCCCGCAGGACATTCCCGACGGCCCTCCCCCGCCGGGCTGGATCGGCGAACTGACCGGAACCGGGAGTTGGGAATTGCCGCAGCCGGCGATCGTCGTGCTCGAGCAGGATCTTTCGATCCGGGCCATCAAAGTCAGCCCCGACTGGCTGGATCGGCCCGAAGTGGACGAAATCCTGGCCCTTGCGATCCCCGGCTTCGACAGGCGCGCGGCATAAGGGCGCTTCCGGTCAGGCCCCCCGCGCCCTGGGCTCGACCAGTCTGCCCTCCAGCCCGCGCACTGCCTGGATCGCCAGCTCAGCCAACTTTGCGGGTGCCTGGTCCAGCCCCCGGCGGCGGTCGACGATAAGGCCCACCTGCGGCAGCTTCGGCAGCACGGCATCATCCAGCTGCACGTCCGTATCGAGGAACAATCCTGCGCGGCAGGTGATGCCGAGACCGGCCTGTACCGCGGCACGCAGGCTGGACAGGTTCGGCGTCTCGACGGCAATGCGATAGGGGCGTCCGGCGGCCTCCAGGCTTGCAATCGCAGCCTCACGGAAACGGCACGGCTTTTCGAGGACAGCGAGCGGGATCGGCTCCTGCAGCGCGAGGTCGGCGCTGCCATACCAGTTCATCGGGAACACGCCGAGCGCCGCCGGATCATCCGCCGCTGCATAGCCGATCACGATATCGATCTGATCCCGGTCGAGCAGTTCCTGCAGTTCTGCGGTTCCAGCGACCTTGGCATAGATCTGCGCCTCGGGATGGAGGCTCGCGAACCGGGCGAGCAGCCCGCTGAGGATGGTATCTGCGAAGTCCTGCACCGTGCCGACACGGATCGGCCCAGCGAACCCGCCGGAGCTTACCGCGATCACCGCCTCGTCGTGCAAGGCGAGCAGACGACGCGCATAATCCAGCAATATCTCGCCTGCTTCGGAAAGCTCCAGCCGCCGCCCTTCGCGAATGAACAGGGTCTGCTGGACCAACTCCTCCAGGCGCTTGATCTGAAGGCTGAGCGCGGATTGCGTCACATAGACGTGATTGGATGCATTCAGCATCGAGCCGGTGTCAACGATCGCGACGAAGCTGCGGATCAGATTGGTCGGAAGATTGATCGGCATGCGTCCCTCAAGGGTGATATATTCCTATTTATTATATAGGGAATTGATGGGGATTTGCCTAGCTCGGGGAGAGATTTCCCTCTCTCCCCCCGGCGAAGCGGGCGAACGCGGTCCTGACCGATGAGCAGGGCTCATATGCTTTTCAGCCGAACTCAATTGTCATGCGAGGCGATGGGCGCATTGATCATGGCATGCCTACCCTCCGTCCGAACCATGCCGAGGCAATCCAGGCGAGCACGGCCGAACGGCGCGATCCGGCCCCCTTGCGCCTGTTCGTCACCCGCATGGCCGCGCTGATTGCCTCGAGCCGGAGCGAACGCCGCATCCTGGAGGGGGGAAGCGATCTGCTTGCTGCCCTGATCGAGCGGGACGATTGGCTGCCCGAAGCCTATGCCCGGCCTCATCCGGAGCGATACCAGCAATATCTGTTGCATTGCGACAGCCGGGAACGCTTCTCGGTCGTGAGCTTCGTATGGGGGCCGGGCCAGGCGACACCGATCCATAATCACCGGATTTGGGGGCTTGTGGGCATTCTGCGAGGAGCTGAGCGCGTGGAAAGCTTCCGCAACGGACCGAGCGGCCTCGCGCCCGACGGCCCGCCGCGCATCATGAAGGCGGGCGAGGTGGATGCGGTCAGCCCTCTGATCGGCGACATCCATCGGGTGACCAACGCATTTCACGATCGCGTGTCGGTCAGCATCCATGTCTACGGCGCGAATATCGGCGCGGTGGAACGCTCCATCTTCGACGAGGACGGAGGGCGCAGGCCCTTCGTGTCAGGCTATGTGGACAGTCCGCTCCCCAATATCTGGCAACCCGTTCCGGGGCGCAACCGAGGCTGAAGCGCGGCTTCCGCACGGCATTGCGGACCCCCGTCCGCTGCCTTGTCAGGGTTTGAATCCGCAGGGAATCCAGCGCCTTTGCCGACCGTTTAGCGGAAATCATAAACGACCAAGCAATTCTCTATTGAGTTAGTAGGAATTTGATCGATCCTAGCCCCAGACGTAATTCTGAACCGCCGCAGGGGGCCTAGTGAAAGCCGAGCATACGAAGTCCGTTTTTTCCCCGACTTCCTCGAGGAGGTCGGTTCTTGCCACCACCGCGCTGGGCCTTGCCCTGGCTGCGGTGGCAACAACCGCGCATGCGGAGGAGGCAAGCGATTCCGCTGCCTCGTCCGACACAAGCGAAATCAAGGAGATCACCGTAACCGCCCGCTATCGCACCGAAAGCGCGCAGAAGGTGCCGATCGCGATCACGAGCATTTCCGACGAGCAGTTCGCGGCCCAGGGCGCCACCACCGTGAAGCAGGTGATGCAGCAGCTGCCCAGCCTCAACATCCAGGGCTTCAGCGGCCGCAACCAGACCATCACCATTCGCGGCATCGGCACCAATGCCGGGGGTACGAATGACGGCCTCGAACAGGGCGTCGGGCTCTATGTGGACGGCGTCTACCGGCCGCGCACGGGCTCGGTCATCACCGATCTGCTCGATGTGGAGAGCATCCAGCTGCTGCGGGGGCCGCAAGGCACGCTGTTCGGCAAGAACACGGTGGCCGGCGCGATCGACATCAAGACCCGCGAGCCGACCTTCGATCCGGAAGCACGGCTGGAGCTGACCTACGGCAACTACAACCAGATCCGTGCCGCTGCCAGCCTGGACGCCGCGATCAATGACGATCTCGCCTTCCGCGTCAGCTATCTCCACAGCCGGCGTGACGGCCTGATCCACAACACCACCTTCGACGAAGACTGGGACAACCAGATCAACCACGCTGCGCGCTTCGACCTGCTCTACAAGCCGACCGACAGCTTCAAGCTCAGGTTCATCGCCGACTACAGCATCCAGAAGGGCGACATGGGCTTCCAGAGCGTGGCCGAGGTCCTGCCCACCACGCTCGACAACGGCACCGAGGTGCGCGGTTTCTACCGCCGGGCGGCGGATGTCGGCTACGAGCCGATCGCGATAGATCCCTTCGCCCGCAAGACCGACATCGATTCCTCGCAATATGACGAGATGCCCAGCTGGGGCCTCCAGACGCGGGCGGATTGGGACGTGGGCCCAGCCACGCTGACTTCGATCACGGCCTATCGCAACTGGAAGTGGGTCCCCAACTACGACGGGGACCAGATCGGTGCCAATGTGGTCGTCAACTCGGTGGTCGACACGGCGCAGCAGCAGTTCAGCCAGGAATTCCGTGTCGCTTCGAACGGCCAGCGCACCATCGATTACACGGCCGGGCTCTATTTCTTCTGGCAGAAGGCGGACGACTGGCAGATCCAGCTCTACGGCCGCGACGCATCCGTCTGGCTGACGACATCGAACACGCCGACCGCTTCGCCTTCGACCTGGCCGGCAGAGGCGCTGGAAGGCCTGCAGGCCAATGCCCACGTCGTTCCGCAGACCTACAGCTATGCGGCCTATGGGCAGGCGACATGGAACGTCTCGCCGGTCTTCCGCCTCACCGGAGGGCTGCGCTTCACCTACGAGCACAAGACCGGCCTCTATGACGCCTATGCATCCGGCGACGTCGCGCCGATCGAGAGCTTCGATCCCGCCTTGCAGGCGACCATCGCCGCGCGCCGTGCCGCGCTCGCGCCCGAAGCCAGCTACACTGCGGAGCGGGATACGAACAACCTCTCGTGGAACCTGGTCGCAGCCTATGACTTGAGCCAGGACGTCCATGCCTATGCGATCTATTCGCGGGGCTACAAATCGCCCGGCATCAATCTCGTCGCGCCGTCGAGAGGCGTCGACATCTTCGTCCAGCCGGAGAAGGTCGACAGCTACGAGATCGGGCTGAAGAGCCGCCTGCTCGACGGCAAGGCCGAGTTCAATCTCGCGCTCTTCTGGTCGGACGTCAGCAACTACCAGGCCAATTTCGTCAACACGGCGGTGACGCCGACGGTGAGCTACATCACCAATGTGGGCGACCTGCGCTCCCGCGGCGTGGAGGTGGATGCGCGGATCACGCCGTTCAGGGGCCTGACCCTGGGCGTTGCTGGCACCTATAACGACGCGAAATACCGCAGCTATCCGAATGCGCCGGCGCAGTATCTCAATTCCTATCTCACGGTGATCGACCTTTCGGGCAGGCCCGCTTCGGGTGCGTCGAAATGGGCATTCACCGGCAATGCCGAATATGTCCATTCGGCAGGGTCCTCCGAAATCTATTTCGGCGGGGACGTGAGCTATCGGTCCGAGTTCTACGCGGCGGTCAACCTCGATCCCTTCTCGCTGGTGCCGGGTTACACGCTGGCCGGCCTGCATGGCGGCGTGCGCGCCGCGGACGGACGATGGGACGTTTCGCTGTGGGTGCGGAACCTGTTCGACCAGGATTACTACAACACCCGTTCCATCAGCAGCCAATACGGCGTCGTCCTGGCCGGCCTCGGCGATCCGCGGCTGTTCGGCATAACCCTCAAGGGGCGCATATGACGCGCCCTCCCCTCCCCCATTTTCACGCGCGAGCACGCGCCGCCGCCGGCGGCGTGCGCCCGCAATGCCTTGAAGGAGCAGTGTGATGACGAAACGGACCTTGAAGCTGGGCCTCGTCCCGACGGGTGTCGGCGGCCCGGGACACGGCAATCGCTGGCTCGATCCCCAGATCCCGGGAGACGCCAGCGTGGATATCGACTGGTACATCGACGTCGTCCGGCAAGCGGAAGCCGCCAAGTTCGACTTCGTCTTCATCGTCGACAGCCAGTTCATCACCGCGGATTCGCCGCCGCATTATCTCAACCGGCTCGAACCGCTCACGCTCCTGTCGGCCCTGGCGGTCGCGACGAAGAACATCGGCCTGGTGGGAACCCTCACCACCTCGTTCAACTCTCCGTTCAACCTGGCGCGGCGGCTGGCCTCGCTCGACCTCATCAGCCGGGGCCGCGCGGGCTGGAACGTGGTGACAAGCGGCGATGCCGGCGCGGCAGGCAATTTCGGCCTCGACGAGCATTACGATTACGACACGCGCTATAGCCGTGCGCATGAATATCTCGAGGTCGTGCGCGGCCTCTGGAAATCCTACGAGGACGACGCGTTCCCCCGCGACCGCGCCGCCGGCGTGTTCCTCGACCGTGAGAAGCTCCATCCCCTCAATCACAAAGGCGACTATTTCTCGGTCACCGGCCCGTTGAACATCCAGCGCTCGCCGCAGGGCGAGCCGGTGATCTTCCAGGCCGGGGATTCCGAGCATGGCCGCGACCTCGGGGCGCAGACGGCGGATGCGATCTTCACCCACTCCTCGCGCATCGAGGATGCCCAGGCGTTCTACCAGGACATCGCCCGGCGCGCGGAGAAGTTCGGGCGCAAGGATGACGTGCTGATCCTGCCCGGCATCAGCATCTTCGTGGGCGACACGGACGAACAGGCACGGGAGATCGAGCGCGAGCACAATCGGCTGGACAACAATTTCGACCTCAGCCTTGCCGAGTTCGGCCGTTCCTTCGGCTGGCATGATTTCCGCCAGTACGATCTCGACGCACCCTTCCCGGTGCAGGCGCTGGAGCACGCGCGGCGCAGTTTCTTCACCCAGGCCAACCGCATCACCCAACTCGCGAAGGAAAAGGGGCTGACGCTGCGCCAGACCGTGGAGACCGTAAGCCTCGCGCGGAAGAGCCCGTTCGTCGGAACCGCCGAGACGGTCGCGAACGAGATCATCCGCTGGTTCGAAGGGCGCGCGCTCGACGGCATCAACCTGATGCTCGGCCATCCGGAGCAATTCGCACGGTTCACGCGCGAAGTGGTGCCCATATTGCAGCAACGCGGCGTGTACCGGAGCGATTACGAGGACAGCACCCTGCGCGGCCATCTGGGCCTGCCGAAGCCGGCCAATATCCGGTCGAAAGCCGGACAAGCCACGGCCGGGCAGACAGCCGAGCCCGCGCTCGTCGCCTGAAAGGATATCGCGCCCCCGTGACGAAGCCGCGCCTGCCTCTTCTGCTGGGCCTTGCGCTGACCGCGCTGCTGGTGCTGGCAGGCTGCGGCTCGTCCGACGATGCCGCGAAAGCCCGGGTCCGCTGGGCGTTCATCATGCCGACCTCGTGGGACCCCGTCACCAGCCGGACAGGAGCCGACATCAACACGATCAGTCTGGCCTACGCCTCGCTCACGCGCCTCAACAAGGCGGGTGAGGTGGAGCCGGCGCTCGCGAAAAGCTGGGAATACAGCGAAGATGGGAGGCAACTGACCTTCGAACTGCGCGAAAACCTCAAATTCTCCGACGGCAGCCCGCTCGACGCAGCAGCGGTGAAGGCCTTCCTCGATCGGGGAAAGACGCAGAAGGATTCGTTCCTCAAAGCCGAGCTCAAAGGCATCGACCGCATCAGCGCCGATACGCCGACCAGGGTCACGCTGCATCTGGCCGAGGCCGATTACCAACTGCCCTATGTGCTGGCCGGCCGAGTGGGCGCGATCGCCAGCCCGAATGCGGCGCGGGATCCGAAGAAGCTGGCGTTGTGGCCGGCCGGTGCCGGCCCGTTCCGGATGGTCGAGTTCATCCCGGAATCCCACGCCTATTTCGAGAAGAATCCGCATTACTGGGATGCCGCCGACATCCATATCGAGCGGCTCGAACTGACCACCTCGCCGGACCCGTCGACGCTGGTAGCAGCGCTTCTCTCAGGCTCGATCGACGTCGCCACCCGTATTCCTGCCCACAAGGTGAAGGAAGCGCGGGAACGCGGGCTCACGGTCGTCATCGCACCCTCGCTGAACGCCGCGAATGTCTCGATCAACCGCAACAAGCCACCGTTCGACAACCCGAAAGTGGTCGAGGCATTCCGTTACGCGCTCGACCGGCGCGACTTCGTGACCATCGTCACCGCCGGGCTGGGGCGGCCGACGCACCAGCCCTTTCCGCCCAATTATTTCGCCTTCGATCCGGAAATCGAGAAACGCTGGACCTACGATCCGAAACGCGCTCAGGCACTGCTCCGCGAGGCCGGATATGCTCCGGGCCAGCTCTCGCTCGAGATCGCAGCCAATCCGCAGACGGGCGACGGCGGGGCGGAAGTCGTGCAGGCCCAGCTTGCCCGGATCGGCGTGAAGGCGACGATCCGCGTCGTACCGCCCGGCTCGTCCAGCTGGCAGAGCGAGGTCTATATCGCCAAGCGCCCGCAGATCGCGGTGGATGGCACGATCGGGCGCGAATCCCCGATCCAGAACCTCCTGGCGGTGTATGGCCCGGCAGGGATCATGAATCTCAGCGGTCCTTATGCCTCTGCGGGGTTTCTCGATGCGGTGGAACGCGTTCGCCGCACACCCACGGACGATCCCGCCTACAGGGCCAGGCTCCACGAAGCGGTGCGCATCGGCGTCGCCCAGTCACCAAGCAACTACCTCTACGCCACGCCGTGGATCATTGCCGCGCGCCCGCGCGTGAAGCACCTCAACGTGCTGCCTTCGCAGATCCGTTGGGAAGGAGTGCGGATCGAATGACTATCGCAGCCCAAGCCGACGATCCGGCCGGAACGCCGCCCCTGTCGGCGGAACCCCGCGTCTTCCGGCCGAACAAGCCCAAAAGCGCAACGCATCTGCGATTCCTCGGATCGCTCGCGCTGATCTCGATCCCCGTGTTCCTGTTCGCGACTTTGATCACCTTCCTCCTCGGCTATGCCAGCGGGCTGGATCCGGCCGCCGGCATCGCGGGAGACGCGGCGACGCCGGAAGTGATCGCGCGCATCCGGGCCGATTTCGGCCTGGATCGCCCGGTCGCCATTCAATATCTCGATTGGATGGCCGGCCTCGTGAGAGGCGATTTCGGCGTGTCGTGGTTCAATGGCGTGCCGGTGCTGCAACTCATCCTCCAGCGGCTTCCGGTGAGCCTCTCCGTGGCCGGTGCCGCGCTTGTGGTGGGTATCGTGATGGGCAGCCTGCTGGGCATCGGCGCGGCGATCTGGCGCGGGAGCGCATTCGATCGCGCGGTTACGGCCTTCGCCTCGCTCGCGGCGGCCCTGCCGCCCTTCGTGGTGGCGATCGTGCTGATCCTGATCTTCAGCCTGTGGCTCAATCTCCTCCCCGCTGCAGGCTACATTCCGTTCTCGGAGGATCCGGCGGGCTGGCTGCGCATCATCGCGATCCCGGCGATGGCGCTCAGCGTCGACATCATCGCCGACCTGGCCCGGCAGTTGCGGACCGGGCTCGTCTCCGCCCTTTCGGAAAACTACGTGACCGGCGCGGTCGTGCGCGGCCTTTCGCCCCGGCGCATCCTGTTCGTACATGTGCTGCGCAATGCCGCCGGGCCGGCCCTCTCGATGCTCGCCCTGCGCGTGCCGATGCTGATCGGCGGAGCGGTGGTGACGGAATCGATCTTCACCATGCCGGGAATGGGTAAGATGGCGGCGGATTCGGCCCTGCGCGGCGATGTCCCGGTAGTACAGGGGACGCTCGTGGTCTCGATCGTCATCGTGCTGGCCTGCAGCCTGCTGATCAACATCCTCCTCGGCGTGCTCCAGCCCGCCACGCAGCGGAGGGACTGAGCGATGGCTAGCCGCCTGATCCGCAACCGGGCTGCCTTTCCCGCGCTGCTCATCCTGGCGATCATCGCCTTCCTGGTGGCCCTGGGGCCGGTTCTCGCGCCGCAGGATCCGCTGGCGCAAAATCCATACGAGTTGCTGCAAGGTCCCAGCGCCCAGCACTGGCTGGGAACCGACGCTTTCGGGCGTGACGTGCTGAGCCGGCTGCTCGCCGGATCCACCGTCTCGATCCTCGCCAGCCTGCTTTCGGTCGAGATCGGCCTCATCCTCGGGGTGGTGCCGGGTCTGCTCTCGGTGTTCCTCCCGCGCAGCTTCGAATGGATCAGCCTGCGCCTGATCGACGCTCTGATGACGCTGCCCTTCCTGGTCTTTGCCATCGCGATGACCGCCCTGCTCGGAAACGGCCTGATCCAGGCCATGTTCGCGGTGGGCATCCTCATCACGCCTGCCTTCTACCGGGTCAGCCGGGCGGCAGCGCTGTCCGTGGCCAATACCCAATATATCGAGGCGGCGCGGCTGATGGGCGCTTCCACCGCCTTCATCATCCGCCGCCACGTCGTCTCCAAGGTCCTGCCCGCCATCGCGGTCACCACTGCCTCGATGACCGGGGCGTGCCTGTCGATCGTCGCTTCGCTGACCTTCCTCGGCATCGGCGTCGTGCCGCCCGAGCCCACCTGGGGCGGTCTGCTCGCGACCGACCTCACGACGCTTTACGAAAGGCCCTTCGGCCCTCTGGCTCCCGGCCTGCTCATCGTCGCGACCGTATGGGCGCTCAATGCCCTGGCCGACGTCCTCCGCGACATCAACGCTCTTCCAGAGGAGGCCCGTACATGAACCGGCCCGCGAACATACTCGACTTCCCCCAACGGGCCGCCCGGCGAGCCCCGCCGTCCGCACCTCCCGCGGAGCCTGCCTTGCTTTGCGTAGACAACCTGTCCATCGCCGATCGATCCGGGCGGATGCTGGTGGACGGCGTGGCCTTCGAGGTTCCGCGCGGCGGCACCATCGGCATCGTGGGCGAATCCGGCAGCGGCAAGTCGCTTACGTGCCGAGCGATCCTCGGCCTGCTGCCTCCGGGCCTGAACGTCGCTTCGGGCACGATCCATTATCGCGGCGTCGATCTGGCGCAGCTCGACCGACGCGGCTGGCGGGGCCTGCGCGGAATCGAACTGTCGGCGGTCTTCCAGGACCCGGCCTCCTATCTCAATCCCTCCATCCCCGTCGGAAAGCAGCTGGTGGAGGCACTCCGTGCAACGCAGAGGCTCGACAAGGGCGCCGCCCGGCAGCGAGCGTTCGCCTTGTTGCGGCGGGTCGGCCTTGCCGACGCGGAAGCGGTGTTTCACCAATATGCCTTCGAGCTTTCGGGCGGGATGGCGCAGCGAGTGCTCATCGCCATCGCGATCAGCGGGGGTCCGCGGCTCCTCATCGCCGATGAAGCGACCACTGCGCTCGACGTCACCGTTCAGGCCGAGGTGCTGGCGCTGCTCGACGAGCTGCGGCGCGAACAGGACCTTACGCTGATCTTCGTCTCTCACGATCTCGCAGTCGTCTCCGAGATTTGTGAGCATGTCGTCGTGATGCGCGATGGCGCGATCATCGAAGCCGGCAAGACCGCGGAGGTGCTGAAGAAACCCGCGCACCCCTACACGCGCAGCCTGATCGAAAATCATCGGCGCTACACGATCGACGCAATACCTCTAGACGATGCCGAGATCGCGGAAGCTCCGCCGGAACCGCGATCCACCCCGCTGCTCAGCATAAGCGACCTGCGGGCGGCCTATGGCGACCGCGCTGTTCTCGACGGGATAGACCTCGAAATCGACCGAGGCGAGATACTCGGGCTGATCGGCGAAACGGGTTCCGGAAAGACCACCATATTGCGCTCTATCCTGGGTCTTGTGACGCCGGAAACCGGGGAAATTCGCTTCAGAGGCGAGGATATTTTGGCGTTGCGAGGCGGAGCGCTGCGGGCGTTCCGCCGATCCAGCCATATCCAGTATGCCTTCCAGGACCCCCTGCGCAGCCTCGATCCCGATCTGCCGATCGCAGCCTCGATCGGGGAGGCGCTGGACATTCGTGGCGGCATCACGGCAGCACAGCGCGACGATCGCGTGGCGGAGGCGCTGCGGGCTGTCGGCCTCGACGAGGGGCTCGCCGATCGGCTGCCTCGCGATCTTTCGGGCGGCCAGAGGCAGCGTGCGGTCATCGCCCGGGCGCTCGTGCTCGATCCCGCGATCCTGCTGCTGGACGAGCCGGTAAGCGCGCTGGATGCGGTCAATCGGATCCATGTCCTTGAGCTGATGCGATCGCTGGCGGACGATCGGGGGATCGCGCAGATCTTCATCTCGCACGATCTCGGATCGATTGCCGGGATCACCGATCGCGTGGCCGTGCTTCATCGCGGACGCATCGTCGAAGCCGGCCCGACCGAGGCCCTGATCGCCAACCCCACCCATCCCTACACGCGCCGGCTGCTGGCGTCGGTCCTTCATCTGGACGACGGAACCTCCGGCCAGCCCCGGCACGCGTTCATCGGTGCATAGGAAACAGCCATGTCGCGAGAAAAACTGAAACTGGGCGCCGTGCTGGTCGGTGTCGGCTCGGGTTCCGAGAAGGAGCTCTGGCGCGATCCCGAGGTGCCACTGGACGCCAGCATCAATATCGGATGGTATATCCGGCAGGCGCAGGAAGCCGAGGACGCTCGGTTCGACTTCGTCTTCATCGTGGACAGCCAGTACATCACCCCGGATTTCCCGAACCACCATCTGAATCGGCTGGAGCCGCTGACCCTGCTTTCGGCCGTGGCGGCGCATACGCGAAGGATCGGCCTGGTGGCGACGATCAGCACCACCTACAGCGAGCCGTTCGACATCGCCCGGCGGCTGGCCTCGCTCGACCTCATCAGCGACGGGCGCGCCGGCTGGAACATCGTCACCAGCCAGGACCCGGGGACGGCGGGCAATTTCAGCCGCACCGCGCATGGCAGCTACGATGATCGCTATCGCCGGGCAGCGGAAGCGATCGAGGTCGTCCAGGGCCTGTGGCAGTCCTATGAGGAGGATGCCTTCGCAAAGGATCGCAACGCCCCGCGCTTCCTCGATCCTGCCAAGCTGCACCGGCTCGATCATCAGGGCGAATTCTTCTCGGTGGCAGGGCCGCTCAATATCCAGCGATCGCGCCAGGGGCAGCCGCCGCTGGTCCAGGCCGGAACCTCGGAGCAAGGCCGCGACCTCAGCGCGCGCGTGGCGGATCTCGTGTTCAGCTTCGCCCGCACGCAGCAGGAAGCGCTGGACCTCACGGAGGATGTGAAGACCCGGGCACTGGCCTATGGCCGTGATCCCCGGAAGATACTCTTCATCCCGGCCCTGGGCGTGACGATCGCCGATACCGACGAGGAAGCCCGCGCGCTGGAGGACAAGCGCCTGGGGCTGGGCGATCCGAAGGCGCTGCTGGGCCTGCTGTCACGCCAGTTCGGCGGCTTCGATTTTTCCGGCTACGATCTCGACGCGCCTTTCCCCGACATACCAGCGCCGGCGGAAGCAGCCGGCATCAGCCGTTTCCACGAGGAGATCGCGGCGGTCCGCCGCGAAGGCGGCACGCTGCGCGACGTTCTCACCCGGCAGCGTCGATCCTGGCTGCGGCTGGTCGGCTCTCCCGCGACGATCGCAGAGGAGCTCGCCCGCTGGTATCGCTCGGGAGCCGCCGACGGCTTCAACTTCTTCGTGCAGCATCCTGCGGACTGGGTGCGCTTCCGTGAAGAGGTCGTTCCCTTGCTTGTCGCTCAGGGTATTTTCCGAAATGAGTATGAGGCAGACACCTTGAGAGGAAATCTCGGCCTTCCCGTTCCCCGAAATGTGCATGAAAATTCTTTCACTGCGGAATTGGAAGAACCTCAGCTCGTTTCGTGACCTTCATCAATAATCATACTTCTATTTCGAGACATCATAACGTTTCGAGTGCGGGATAGCTTATCATTTAACGATAAGGTAGCCTGAAGGAAATCATCATGTCCGCAAATTTGGCAGAGAAAGTGGATATTCCATCTGAAACAAGGCTGGATATCCGCCCCGTGCAACCGCTGATCGGAGCGGAAATCCATGGCCTCGACATCAGCAAGCCGCTGGATGCCGCAACGCGCGACGCCCTGCGCGCGGCAGTGGTGAAGCACAAGGTCGTCTTCTTCCGGGACCAGCGGCTCGACAATGAAAGCCAGACCGCCTTCGCGGCCCAGTTCGGAAAACCCTACATCCACCCCAGCCCGAACCGGGACAGGAACATCGCGACGATCCACCAGATCGCCGCGAAGGATTTCAAGCAGGTGGAATTCCACGACTACACCAAGCGTGGTGATGTCTATCATAGCGACACCAGCTGGCGTCTCGATCCCACTTGGGGCGCCGTACTGCGCGCCCTCAGCCTGCCCGAGCTCGGCGGTGACACGATCTGGGTGGATGCCCACCTGGCCTATGAAGGCCTGTCCGACGAGCTGAAGGAGCAGTTGGAAGGGCTGTATGTCACGCATGACTTCCGCCGTTCGCTCGTTCCGCTCGGCATCGAATATCCGATTGTCGCCCATCCGATCGTCCGCATCCATCCGGAATCCGGCCAGAAGATCCTGTGGGTTAACTCCACGCTCAATCCCCAGATACTGGGCCTTGAGCTGAGCGAGAGCCGGCGGCTCGTCGAGGAGATCGTCGACCAGTACAAGCGGCCGGAATACCAGGTCCGCTTCTCCTGGCGGCCGGGCTCGGTGGCGTTCTGGGACAATCGCGGCTCGCTGCATTACGCGGTGCGCAATTACGGCGACTTTCCCCGCGTCATGGAACGGGTGCTGATCGCGGACGAACCGCGATATGCCGATATCTGACCTGAACCCCCGCCCCGTCCTCGAAAGCCGGCTCCGGAGACGGAGCCGGCATTTCCGCATCCGCTTCGCCCCTCCCTTCCGAAGGAACCATACTCATGGCCACCAATCCGCGCTCGGTCGCTCGCCCGGTCGACCGGCTCTTCCTCGATCGCTGGTCCCCCCGCGCCTTCGATGCGTCGAAGGTGGATCAGCTCGATCTGGACACGATCCTGGACGCAGCGCGATGGGCGCCGTCCGCGTTCAACTATCAGCCCTGGCGCTTCCTCTACGCGCATCGCGACAGTACTGACTGGGAGCGCTTTCTCGGGCTGCTGCTCCCTTTCAACGCCGCCTGGGCGGAACCTGCAGGCGTGTTGATCTTCGTCCTTTCGGACAGCCTGATCGAGACCGGGGCATCGCCCGCCCACATCGCTTCGCACAGCCATTCCTTCGATACGGGCGCGGCCTGGGCCTTGCTCGCGCTGCAGGCGACGCGGCTGGGCTATCACACCCATGGGATGAGCGGGATCGATCAGGAGAAGGCGCGAGCCGAGCTCAGCGTGCCCGATCGCTTCCGGATCGAAGCGGCGGTGGCTCTGGGGCGTCGGGCCGAAAAGGCTATTCTGCCCGAAAGCCTGCAGGCGCGCGAAGGGCCGAGTGGAAGGCGAGAGTTGGAGGAATATGCCTATCCCGGAAGCTTCCGCGGCTGAGGATGCGATTTCGGCCTGTTCCGAACCTCAGATGACGAAGAAGCCGTGCGTGCCGTCCCGCTCCAGTTGCTGGATCAAGCCGTATTCCCAATCGAGATAGGCCTGCATCGCCGCTTCCTTGTGGTCCGTGCCTTCGTAGGGGCGGCGATAGCGGCCTTCCGGGCCCCGCAGGGGAGGTGCGCCGTCGGGCCCGGTTTCGAGCGGGCCCGAAAAGCCTCCATCGAGCACATAGGCCTCCCAGCCCATCTGGGCGAGCCAGGAAGCCGTCATGTCCGCGCGGGGGCCGAGATCGTCCGAAAGCACGATCCGCGCCCCACGCACGGGCGCATAGTGATCCGTCTCCTGCACGAGCTGGCCGCCGGGAGCATTGCGGAAACCCGGGGCATGGCCGGCCTCGAACTCGCCCGGCTGGCGAACGTCGTAGAGATAGAAGGTTCGCGACCCGTCCGCCTTCAGGGCGTCCAGTTCCGCCGGGCTCAACCGCTTGACGCCTGCCTGATAGGCCACCTCCCGCGCGGCGCTGCGCGCCTCGCGCACTTCCTCCTCGTCAACGAGGTCCGGCGCCCGGCGGGCTTGGCCGGTCTCCAGCACCTGCCGCGCCAGGGTCCAGCCGATCGTGCCGTTGCGCAAGGCGTAGACCTTGTTGGGCAGGCGCGCATTGATCAGCGACTGCGCCCCGATGATGCTGCGGGTTCTTCCGGCGCAATTGACGATGATGGTGGTGTCCGGATCGGGCGCGAGGCCCCGCGCCTTCAGCACCAGCTCGGCGCCGGGCACGCTCGTGCTCGTCGGGATGGTCATCACCTGATATTCGTCGAACCGGCGTGCATCGAGGATCGCGATGTCGGCCTTTTCGCGGATCAACGCCTGCACTTCCTCCGCGGGCAGGGCCGGCGTTCCCCGCCGCTGTTCCACAAGCTCGCCGAAGGCCTTCGAATAGCTGTTGACGTCCTCGAACAGCTCATAGCCCGCTTCGCGCCATGCCTGAAGGCCTCCGGCCAGCAGGGACACCTCCGCGAAGCCCAGCTCGCCCAGTCGCCTCGCCGCAAGTTCCGCCAGTCCTTCTCCATCGTCATAGACGATTATCGGCGTGCTCGGGCGCGGGATGCGCCAGCGGGCTTCCTCGCCGATCCGCCGGAGCGGAATCTGGGCGGCGAAGAGCGGATGCCCGCGCGCAAAGGCGTCTTCCTCCCGCACATCGATCAGGGCGAGTTCCTGCCGCAGCAGAAGACGATCCCGAATGTCCGCCACGCTCGCCGTGGCGGCCTGGAGTGCGGTGCTTGCCATGATCGAGAGCCCGATACCCTAATGCCTCCGGTTCCTATCCGGCAAAGGCGACCGGGAGGGCAAATGAGTAATTCCCATCGGCCTATTTGAACGGCCAATAGGGCTCGCCGGCCGCCGGCCTCACGAACGGGAAGCGATCGCTCGGATGGGCAGCCTGCTGAATCCGCGTGCGACGTTGTTGAGGCCGCGTTCCGGCTCTCCGGCAAGCTCGAAACGTTCTATCCTGCCGGCAAGGGCGGTGAAGACCGCCGTCAGCTCCATCCGCGCCAGGGCCTGCCCGGCACATCCGTGCGGCCCATGGCCGAATCCCAGATTCTGCCTCTCCTTGCGATCGATGCGGAAGGCGTCCGGATCGGCAAACTGCCGCTCGTCGCGATTGGCTGCCGCGTAGGAGACGATCGCCCAGCTTCCCGCCGGCACCGTGATACCGTCGGACAAGACCGCGTCCCGCATCACATAGCGGGCGAAGTTCTGGAGCGGGCTTTCGATCCGCACGATCTCGTTGGCAGCCTGCATTGCCAGCCGGGGATCGGCCCGCAGCTTGTCCCATTCATCCGGGTTCCGCGCGAAGAGCCACAGGCCGGACGCCATGGCGGCGATGGTCGTCTCGAACGCGGCCACGATATAGCCGGCCAGCATGCCGATCGCCGTCTCGCGCGCGATCCTGCCTTCATGCGAGGCGGCGATCAACTGGTCGGCATAGCCGCCCGGCTCCGCCCGGTTGTTGTCGTAGATCTCCGTGATCAGTTCCATCATGTGCTGGAGCTGACCGAGCCCGGCCTGCATGCGCGGCCCAGCAGGGCCAGCGGCATTCCACGAACCGTCCGCGATCATCAGCAGGCTCGGGCGGACATCCTGGGGCCAGCCGATCAAGTCCATCACCACATTGATCGGAAGGTCATGCGCGAAGTCGGCCACGCCGTCGAACTCGCCCAGGGTGGCAAGGTGGCCCGCCAGTTCCTCCGCACGCTGCCGGATCGTTTCTTCGAGCGGACGGATCGACCTCGGGCCGAGGGCCTCGTCCATCAGCTTGCGGCGGGAGGTATGGACCGGCGGATCCTGGCAGATGAGGGCCTCCCGCCACGCCTCGTTGATGACGGGGTTGAGGCCGATGCCCTTGTCGGAGGAGAAGGTCTCCCAATCGTTCAACGCAGCCCGCACATCCTTGTAGCGGCCAAGGAAATAGGCATCGATCCGGTCGAGATAGACCGCCGATCCTTGGTCGCGCAACCGCCTGTAAGTCGGGTAGGGATCGCGCAGAACCTCGTCCGCGTGCAGCTCCAGCCCGGAGTGTGGGGCCGGGGAACGCCCGGCAACACTCGCCGCTTCCATTTCGGTCCTCTCCTTCTCGCTGAGGCTTCGCGAATCCTCGAACAAGACATTTCGTAAATTTGGGAGAGTGGCTAATGTAAATTTTACAATCCGTCAATTATGAGAGGAGAGAAGTGATGCCCTCCTTCGCCCGGCCTCTATCGAAGGCGTGCGGATGGCCCGGCAGATCGCCGGCCTCCTAATCGGATGGAAGCAGATCCGGCATGGCGATATGCGCGCATTTTCGCGCTTCTTCGCGAGGAACGCCCAGGCCGAGCAGGATGTGCCCCGCCACGGCTTCGGGATAATCCTGAAGCAGGTCCTGCCGCAGCATCGAGCCAATCGCCGCAAGCGCCGTGCCCAGGATGATGTCGCGGCCCAGGGCGCTGGACGGTAGGGAGAACACGCCGGCCTCCATCCCCTCTATCACCGTCTGCTCGGCCTGACGGTAGGTCTCTATCCCGAAGATGATGCCGTTCGCGCTCATGTTCATCATCGACCACGCCCATCGCCCGTCCGCCCGTGCGCGATGGAGGTAGAAGCGGGTGGCGAAAGCCGCACGCATCCGCGGGTCGGGCAACCGGGATATCGTGCGCGTCACGGCCATGAGGAAGTCGTGCGTGACTTCGTAGCTCAAGGCGTCGCGCAGTTCCTCCATGCCCTTGAAGTGGTTGTAGAAGGTCGCCCGGGTGATCCCGGCCTTGTCCGCGATGTCCTCGATGCGGGTGTAAAGCCCGTTCTCCTCGCCGAACAGTTCGAAGGCGGCCGCGACAACCCTCGCGCGCGTGCGCGCCCTGCGCTCCCGCCCGATCTCGGCGCGCCGTTCGTGGTTGGTACTCTTTTCAGCCATAAACCCAACTTCACGGACGCGCCACATGCCGCGCCCTCCCTTCCAGTTCCCCCTAGGGCAATGCCCATTCAGCTTGAAGCACCCATCCTTTGGTGTCGAGCCCGTCGAATGGCCGGGGCACGAAGAGGTTCGTCAGGCCGCGCCCAGGACTTTCGTCTCCATCCAGGCGAGAATCTCCGCCCGGCGCCGCCGATCATCGAGGATGTCGCCATCCACACCCAGTTGCCAGGCGAGCCCCTTGTTACCGGGATCGGCCGCCAGCGCCGCCAGCTTGTCGCAATAGGCCGCAAGTTGCGGGAGATCGGCGAAGAACCCCTGCTCCACCATCTCGTCGGCATAGAGCGTGTAAAGCTGCGCGATCTGATCGAGGTCGAACTCCGGATGATACTGCACCGCCCACACCTCGCTCCTGCCGAGGGGGATGATGGCAGCCTGCACCCTGCTATGCCCGTTCGAAGCCAGCAAGACAGCATCATCCGGCAGACGGACCACTTCGTCGTAATGGATGCAAGGCGCATCGAAGACGGTGGGCTTTCCGGCGAACATGGCATGGGCGCGCCCCGCTTCGTTCAGCAGGATCTTGCGGGCGAACCCCACCTCGCGCCCGCTGGAGCTGCGGGCCACTTCCCCGCCCGCCGCCACCGCCGCGATCTGCAGGCCCCAGCATGAACCGAATATCGGCAGGCCTGCCTCAGCGGCCTGCCTCACCAGCTCGATCTGGTTGGTGACGGCGAACTCGGCATCATAGGCGTGGAGCGAGGAACCGGTGACCACAAGGCCACCATAATCGCCCCATGAGCGCCCTTCCGGGATGGCTTCTCCCGGATCGGCTCCGTTGAGCACGTCGAGCGCGATCTCCGGATGATGCGCCCCGATCGCTTCGGCATAGATCGCGCTGGAGCTGCGAACACCCAGTTCTTCCGCCCTGGCGCGCCTGGCGGCCGTATTTCCCTCGAGAAGCAGCAGGCGGGTCATCGCCGCCCTTCTCGCTCAATTGGGGCGGGATGTTCAATGGCTGTTGCGATAGACCGGCGTATCGAGCCCCTCCATCCGCGCCTTGAGCTGAAGCGCGAGATGCAGCGAATGGAAGCGGGCCTGCATCAGGTTGCCGCCCTGGAACCACAGGCCTTCCTGCGCGGTGGGCTTCCACATGTTGCGCAGTTCGCCTTCCCACGGCCCCGGATCGCCTGCCGTGCCCGAGCCGAGGCCCCAGCATCGACCCACTTTCGCCTGCACTTCGGGCGAGATCAGCTTGCCGACCCATTCCTCCATGGGGCGATAGCCGGTGGCATAGACGATCACGTCGGCAGGCAGGTAGCTGCCATCCGCCATGTGCAGCCCGCCTTCGTCGATCCGGGCGATTTCTCCGTGGGCGACGGAAACCTCGCCGTTGGCGATCAGCTCCGATCCGCCGACATCGATGTAGTAGCCCGCCGCGCAGCGATAATAGGCCATGAAGAAGCCGGTCTCGTCCTCCCCATGCCAGAGCTGGAAGCCGGCGGCGGAGAGGCGGGCGTAGAAATCTGCATCAACTTCGCGCAAGTGATCAGTGAAGCTTTTTTCCGCGGCCAGGCGCGGCCGGAAGGGCATGACGGCGCCCAGCAGGTCGGCGAAGCCCGTATCGGTCGCCGGATCGGCATAGGGCAGCGTCTTGGCGATCTCGCGCATCGTGTCGGCCCGCACCACGATGGTGGGCGAGCGCTGGACTATGGTGACCTTCGCATCCCCTTCCCACATGTCCACGCAGATATCGTGCGCCGAGTTGTTGGAGCCGATCACCACGCAGCTCTTCCCGGCCATGCCCTCGGCCCCCCGGTGATCGGCGGCGTGATAGCTGAGGCCCCCGAAAGTCTCCGCCCCAGGGATGGCGGGGATGTTCTTCGCCCCGGAAAGCCCGGTCGCCAGGACGAGCTGCCTGGGCCGCAGGGTGAGCGTCTCTCCGCCCCGCTCGAGCGTGACCACCCATTCCCCCTTCCCCGCATCATAGCTGGCGGCGGTGCAGCGCGTGCTGCCCCAGAAGTCGATCTCCATCGCCTTTGCATAAATCTCCAGCCAGTCGGCCATCTTGTCCTTGTGGGTGTAGAGCGGCCAATGGTCCGGGAAATCGAGATAGGGGAAGTGATCGAGGAAGATCGGATCGTGCAGGTAGAGCGAATTGTAGCGCACCCGCCAGCAATCCCCCGGCTTCTCCAGCGCATCGACCACCAGAGTCGGGACGGAAAGCCGCTTGAGCCGCGCGGCGAGTTGCAGCCCGTTCTGCCCGCCGCCCACGATCAGGCAGTAAGGCTGCTCGGTGACGCCGAGGCTCGCCTGCTGCTCGGCACGCTCGTCGGCCCAGGTCTTGCGACCCTTGCGCGCCTTGTGCTCGATGCCCGCAGGGCGGCGCCCGCCGGCCGGCTCCTCGTGCCCGATCAGTTCGATGATCGTCGTGAACAGCACCTTCGCCCGGCCGCCTTCGAGCTGCACATGGCCCCGCCCCCGGGCCGCCGCGGTCTCGAAGGTGAACCAGCCCTGCCCCGCATCGGTCAAGGGGAGGGCGGGATCGTCCGGCTCGAAGCGATGCGCGCCGATCGCGACCGCCTGTGCCTTCGCCATCCGCGCGATCGCCTCGCGCCCTTCGGCGGTGAAGATGTTCCAGCTGAAGGCCACGAAATCGCGCCAATAGCTCTCTTCCACGAACAGCGCGCTCCAGTCCGCGCTTTCGGGCGCGTCGAGCGCGGCCGCGAAACGCGCGAGCCAGTCGCGCAAGGCTTCCTGCCTGTCGGCTACCTTGTCGGCCATGATCTTCCTCTCCCGCGTGCGTTCAGGCTTCGGCCGGTACGGGCGGCATCGGATAGTCGCCCGCATTATCGACCCAGCCGCGCTGGGAGAAATCCATCCGCGGCGGCGCGAACACGTCGATCAACCGCATACCCTCCCCCGCAACGCCCTGCGAGGTGTGAATCACTCCCGCCGGGATGATGGTGGTGGAAGGACTACCGATCTCGACCGTGACATCCGGCTTCCAATGCCGCCGGTTGGAAGTCCAGGGCACGCGCAGATAATGCTGCCATCCGCCTTCCAGCGCGACCGAGCCCTGCTCGAAATCGGCATGGGAATGCGGGGAAAGCTGCGTTTCATCGCGCGGTTCCAGGAAGCGCGGATAAGGAACCATCATCAGCTTGCGGGTGCGATAGGCATGCACCAGCCCGCCGCGCGCATAGCCTTCGAGCGTCGAATAGGTGCGCAGGCGATAGCCGCCGACCGGCTCCGGCCAGGGCTCCACCGGCGCCACTTCGGGCGCGCCTTCGGCATAAGTGGCCTGGTTGGCGGCGAGTTCCGCCAGGCTTTCGTCCGCAGTGATCATCTGCAGCAGGATCGTGTCCCGATCGAACCGGGCGCGCCATTCCCCCGGAGGCAGGATCGCAAGATCCTCCACCCCCAGGGTGCTTTCCTCGCCCCTCGCGATCACCGTCACCCCGCCTTCGAGCGCGAAGGCGAAATGCTCGTCCCGGAAATCGCCCGCGATCTCGGCGCCTGCCGCCCCTTCCGTATAGACGACGGCGAAATTGGCGCCCCGTGTGATCCAGCTCTTCCAGCCCTGGCCTTCGAGCTGCGGCTGTTCGCGATAATAGGCGCCGATCGAATGATCCCTGAACATCGTTCCCCTCAAGCCTGCCCGGCTTCCCTATCGACCCGGCATCGTTGATCGGCCGCGCCCGGTTGCAGGGGAACGCTGCCGGCGCCTTTCGATCGGACGCCGGCGAATCTCCCCATCTTCAAAATTTCGATACAAAGTTTTGTCAAATGAAACAAGCACGGGAGTGCTCGGCAAGTGCCTCAATCGTCGATTTCGCGGCCGGCGGTCTCCACGGTGCCCCGCCACCACAGGAGCGAGACGACGAGCGACGATGCGCCGAAGATCAGGAACACCAGCGTCACGGAGCCGGTCACTTCCAGCACGCCGCCCACTACCAGCGGGGTCAGCATCGAAGCCCCTCGCGCCAGGCTGCTCGAAGCGCCGAGCGCCACGGAGCGGACCTGGGTATCGTAGATCTCCGCCGTATAGGGCCACAGGATCATCGAGCTGACCGAGACGCCGATCTGCCCCACGACCAGCAGGCCGACCACCAGCAGCCAGGCCTCCGAAGGAACCACCAGCATGCCCAGCAGCGCCAGGCCACCGATCGCGGTCCCCACGATCGCCGGAGGACGGCGGCCGATCCTGTCGATCGTCTGGCGCAGCAGGATCGGCAGGAAGAAGATGCTGATCGCCGCGATGGAATTGTAGGACAGCGCCTTTTCCACGGGGATGCGGAAGATCTCCACATAGATCGACGGCACCCAGGTCACGAGCCCGAAGGATACCAGCGAGGTCAGGAACCACAGCGCCGCTGCCACGATCGTCCTGCCACGCATGCCGGCCGCGAAAAGCCGGCTGAGCGGCACCCGCGGCACCGCGATCGTCCGATCTTCGGAAGCATGTGGCGGCGGGGAGGAAAGCTCGCTGCCGAGCTGGCCCAGTGCCCTGGCGGCTTCGCTCGCGCTTCCCCGCGCGGCCAGCCAGCGCGGGGATTCCGGGATGAAATAGAGGAAAGGCACGAAGAGCAGCGGGATGGCGCCCAGCGCGAACATCACCCGCCAGCCGAACGCGGGCACGATCCACGCGCTGGTCATCGCGGCGAGCCCGAAGCCGGCCAGCATCAGGAATTGATAGGAGCCGAAGAACCGCCCGCGCGTGGCCGTGGGCGCGATCTCGTTGATGTAGCAGATCACGACCGGCAGCGCGCCGCCGATCGCAAGCCCCTGGATCAGCCTGAGCGCGAGCAGCTGGCCGAAGCTGCCCGCCAGCGCGCAGACGATGGCCATGAGGCTCATCACGATCACCAGCGGCCGCAGCACCGGCATCCGCCCGCGCCGCTCCGCCAGCGCGCCGAACAGGATCGCACCCAGGAACTGCCCGCAATAGCCCGCCGAGATCAGCCAGCCAGCCTGCAGCCCGCCCAGATGCCATTCGGCGATGATGGAAGGCAGGGTGTAGGCGATCACCACGCTGTCCCAGCTGTCGAACAGCATCATGAAGCCCAGCACATAGGGAATGCGGCTGCGCAGCGTCCAGCCGCCCGGCCCGTTCAACGCCTCGCCGACCCAGCCCGGACCCGCCGCTTCCATGCTCCCCGCTTCACCGGCCATCGGACATCCTCCCTCCATCTGGACCGGTTTTATCCTCCGGCTTCATGTTTCGCGTATCAAGACATCTTTTTGTTTGTCAACACAGCAGCGCATTCCATAAGGTCGGCCGCGAGCGACCCCACCCTTGGAGGAGAGAGACGATGGGCCCCGATCCCGATCCGCATGTCGACCCGGAACTCCTGCCCCTGCTGGAAGGGTTTCCGGATATTCCGCTGAACTCCGAGACCCTTCCCCCCTTCCGCGCCGCCGTCGCGGAGATGTCGGCCTTGCCCGATCCCGCCTCCCATCCCGATGTGACGGTGGAAGAGATATCGGTGGCCCGCCCGGGCGGAGGCGGGGAAGTCCGCTGCCTGCTGTTCCGCCCTTCGGCCACGCCCAAGGGCGCGCTGCTGCATATCCATGGCGGCGGCTATGTGATGGGCCTTCCCGAGATGGACGCGCCGCGCAATGTCGCGCTGGCCGGGGTGGCCGACTGCCTGATTCTTTCGGTCGACTACCGCCTCGCGCCCGAACATCCGCATCCCGCCGCGCAGGAGGATTGCCACGCCGCCGCCCTATGGCTGGCGGAGCAAGCGGGCGCGCTGGGCTATCCGCCGGGGCGGCTGGGCGTGATCGGCGAGAGCGCCGGGGGCGGGCTTGCCGCCGCGCTCGCCCTGCTGGCGCGCGATCGCGGCGAACCCGCCTTCGCCTGCCAGATGCTGATCTATCCCATGCTGGCGACGCCGGAAGCCGAGCTGCCCGCCACCAAGGCTGACGAGCGGATCGGCAAGCACATCTGGTCCCCCGCCGCGAACGCCTTCGGCTGGCACGCGCTGCTGGGCGGATCGCCGGGTGACGGCACCATGCCGCCGGCCCTCGCCCCCGACCTTTCCGGCCTGCCGCCCGCCTTCATCGCGGTGGGCGAGCTGGACCTCTTCGTGCATGACGATCTCGCCTATGCATCGAAACTGCTGGCTGCAGGCGTCTCGACCGAGGCGCATCTCTACCCCGGCGCCTTCCACGGCTTCGACCGCATGACGGACGCCGCGGTCTCCCGCCGGTTCACCGCCGACCTGGAGAGTTTCGTGAGGCGTCATCTGGGGTGACAGGGGCGTCATTGCGAGGGGCCGAAGGAAATCATCCTCCCCCTTAGGAGGAGGGGGGCCGCCGCCGAAGGCGGTGGTGGAGGGGTATAACCTTCTCGATAAGGCGACACCCCTCCGTCAGCCCTGCGGGCTGCCACCTCCCTTCCAGGGGAGGATTTTCCGTCCCTCTTTACAGCGAAAGCGCGGAGGAAATCTCCGCCGCCGCCTGGCGAACGCCGTCGATCATCGCGCGGGTGGGCTGGCGGGTGATGAACTGGATCGAGCTGAGGATGGAGATCATGGCCACCAGTTCGCCCCGGTGGTCGCGGATCGGCGCGCTCAGCGCGTTGATGCCCAGCACGGTTTCCTCGGGCGCGGCGGCCCAGCCCTGCTCCAGCACTCGGGCGAGCTCGATCCGCAGCGCTTCGGGATCGGTGATCGTGTTCTCGGTGAACTTGGTGTAGGGCCCCGGGGGCAGGTCGTCGCCCTTCGCCAGCATCTCAGCCAGCATCAGCTTGCCGGCGGCGGTGGAGTGGAGCGGCATGCCTTCATGCGTGCGCATCATGATGCCGATGAAGGAATTGCCGTGCAGCACCTCCTCGATCGAGACGCTGCCGCCGAACAGCACCGACAGGTTGACCGTGTGGCCGAACTCGTCGCGCAGGCGCACCATGGTCGGTCGGGCGAGCCGCACGACCGCATCATGCGGCGTGAGCGCAGCGACGCGGGAGAGGCCCAGCAAGCGCGGCCCGGCGGCGTAACGCTCGGTGCCCGGATCCTGCACGGCGTAGCCCTGGTCCACCAGCGTGCGCAGGTGGCGGAACACCCGCGCCTTGGTCGAGCCCAGCGAGTTGGCCAGCTCCGTCACGCCCACATTGTCGTGCTTGGCCAGAAGTTCGAGGATCTCGAGCACGAGCCGGATGGCCATGACGCCGCCCGCCCCGGCGCCGCGCCTGTCTTCCGCCCCCTTCACTTCCGCCATATGTTCCTGCCCTTCGATGCTTCGCTGCTATATTCCACGCCCCTGCGCGGTCAACGCCGGACAGCGGCTGATTGCCCGGCCGCCCCCGTTTCTTCGGCAAGAACTTCATCGAGCAGCGAATAATCGATCAGTTTCGCCAGTTCCTCCCGGCTGCGCGCGGGGCGCCGGTCCCGCCGGGCAAGCCAGGCTTCCTCCTCCGCCAGCACGTCGAGCAGATCGGGCACCTTGCCGGCAACGTAGCGCTGATGCGGCCAGGAGGCCTCGACCAGTTCCGGCGCGTGGCCGGACATGCGCTGGACGAGGGATTGCGCCGCGGAAGGATCGCGCTCGATCTCCCGCCGCGCCCGGATGATCGCCCGCAGGAAATCCTTGATCTGCGCGCGTTTTTCCGGGTCTGCCAGCGTAGCCGCGGTGGAATTGAGGTTGAATATCTCGCGATAGATGCCCTCGCCGGAGAACTCGATCAGATCGGCCCCCAGCGCCCGGGCGCCTTCTTCCGCCTCCGGCTCCCAGATCGAGAGCGCATCGACCGTTCCTTCGGCCAGCGCCTCGCCCATCCGGTCCAGCGGCAGGTCCACCAGCACCACGTCGCCGATCCCCAGCCCTTCGCGTTCGAGGAGCTTCTGCAGGAAGAAGCCGGCGGAGGTGTCGATCAGCGTGGCGATGCGCTTGCTCTTGAGGTCCGCGGGCCTCTCGATCCCGGCGGAGCGGCGCGCCACGATGCGATAGAGCCCCTCCGTCACGGTCATGATCGTGCGCAGGTCGGGCCGCTCGAGCGAATAGCGCAGCAATTGCGTCTCCGCATGAGTCGCGACATCCGCCAGGCCGGGATCGCCGTAGCCCCCCCGCCCTTCCGCCCGGAACAGATTGGGGATGCCGCCGCGCTTGATCGAGATCCCGGCGGGGAAATACCGGTCGGCCGCGAGGAGGACCGGCGCGATCTCGAAGCTCTCGCGAAAGCCGTGCAGGCGCAAGGCGGGGCTCTCGACATCGGCCATCCGCGCGGCCAGATCCGCCGAGGCGAGGCCCGCCCCGTCCGGCTGCGTGCAGGAGGCCAGCAGGATTGCGGGCAGGAAGACCCGGAAGGCTGTTGTCGGCTTCACGGCTTTCTCCTCCTCCTCCTCGATCAGGTGCCGATCAGCGGGCGAAATAGAAGTCATAGGCGCTCTTCCCCAGGGCATCCCGGATCGCCGCTTCGGGCACGGCATGGTGCAGCGCGGCCACTTCGCGCGCATAGCTTGTCCCGCCCTCATGCCCCACGAAGGGGGAATCCGTGCCCCACAGCAGCCTTTCCGGCCCGAACCGGGCGAGGAGATCGCGTGTATATTCCGCCGGCAGTTCGGCATCGGGTCGGCGGAAGCCGGAGGACAGCTTCACCCACACATTGCCGCCCTCCATCAGCCGCAGCATCTCCCGATAGCTGGCCGCCTCCAGCCGGGGGCCGAAATCGTGCCAGCCGTAATGGTCGATCACCAGCTTCACACCCGTCTCGGCCAATCGGCGCGACACGGCTCCCAGCCGGTCTCCTTCGATATTGAGGTGGATATGCATGTCTAGGTCGCGCAGCTGGCGGCACAGGGCCTGGAACTCCGCCCCGCCGAGATCGGGCAGGGGATCGAGCAGGAACCATTGCAGCCGGATGCCGACGATCCCTTCGTCGCGCAGGGCCTGCAGGTCGGGCAGGGAGATGGTCGGATCGACGATGGCAGTGGCGCGCAGCCGCCGGTATCGCCGCAACGCCTCGATTGTGTAGCCGCTATAGGTGCCGAACAGGCTGGCCGCCGCAATGACGCCGTAGCTCACGCCGCAGCTGTCCATATCGGCGATGAAATCCTCCGCCGTATAAGTGTAGTCGGGCCGCGCCCAGGCAGTGGGGGACCACTCCATGTCCGGCCCCCAGACATGGGCATGGCTGTCGACCAGCAGCCCCTGCAGCGCAACTTCGCTCATGCGGGCCTCCCCAGCGCGCGCCCGTAAAGCGCATGGGCCGTCCCGCCGAAGAAGGCGGCCCGTTCATCGTCGGAAAGCTTCGCGGCGGAGGCGCGCAGCCGGGCAACCTTGCCGGCATAGGGCGCGGGGCTTTGCCCGACATCGGATCCCCACAGCAGCCGCTCCGCCCCGAAGCGATCAGCCAGCGCCCGGACGAAGGCCGAGGTGTCGAGCCCGGCTTCGTCCAGCCGATCGAAATTGATGTCCGTCACCTTGAAGCGGACATGACCGAGATCCTCGAACGGCCCGAGATGATCCGCGATGCCGAAGCCGGGCCCCGCCGGGATCGTGCAATCCACTCCATTCGCCTCGCACCATGCCTTTTCGGGCGTGGACGGGTGAGGCAGGCCGACATGATCGATCAGGATCGGAACGGCGGTGAACCGCCGGGCAAGGCGCAGCAAGGCGGCACGCCCCGCCTCGTTGTTCAGCCGGTAGATGATCACCGCCAGGGGCAGCCCAAGATCGGCGGCGGCCGCCCACAGATCCAGCGCGGCATCCCCGTCGAGCCAGTCGGTCTCGTCCCGTGTCAGCCGGGGCGCCACGATCCTGAGGCCGGCGAGCCGATAGTCCCCCGCGGCCAGTTCACGCAGCTTCGCGGGCGATGCGGGATCGAGCGCATCCAGCACCACCACCGGTGCCAGCCTGTCGGGAAACCGCGCCGCGGCATCCAGCGCATAGGAATTGTCGTAGCCATACAGCGTGGCACGCTGGACGAGGCAGGCGGAGGAAACCCCACATTCGTCCATGCGGCGAACCAATTCCTCCACCGGAAACTGCACCGGCGCGACCGGCGGCGTCTCTCCTCCCCTGAGCGTGGAATAGGGATATCTCTCCCGGTCGGCGGACAGGACATGGGCGTGGGTGTCGAACAGCATCGCCTGCGATTATTCCCTTTGACCTTCGGCCATCACTTCTGCCATCTGTTACGCGTAAAGCAACATTGTTTCAAATTCATCCGAGAGAATGCCATGCCGCGCATCCCCTACCCTGATGTCTCCACCCTGCCCGAAACCGTCCGGAAGATGCTGGAAGGCACGCCACTCAACGTCGTGCGGATCGGTGCGCATGCTTCGCCGGAGCTGTTCCAGGCGCAGGGACAGCTCGGCTGGGCGATCGCGAAGCCCGAAGTGCTCGATCCCCGCATCCGTGAAACCGTGATCCTGTGCGTCGCCTATCTCTCCGGCAGCACTTACGAGCTCCATCACCATATTCCGCTGGGCAAGGCGGCCGGGCTCACCGATGCCGAGCTTCTGGCCATCGCGGCGAAGGATTACGACAGCCTGGACCCGCTGCTGGGCGCCGTGGCGCGCTTCACCGACGAGGTGGTGATCCAGATCTCGCCGTCCGACGCCGCCATGGACGCGCTGCGCGCACAGGTATCCGACCGGATTCTGGTGAACATATTGCTCACGATCGGCTGCTATATGTCGATCGCGAGGCTGATCGCGGCGACCGGCATCGAGATCGACGACCATCCCCTGCAGCACCTTTCCAGCGGCATGGACGATCCGTCGCATTAGGAAACCTGAACAACCGCATCATTGCGAGGAGGCGAAGCCGACGAAGCCATCCAGGGCCGTTGCGTGGGATTCTGGATGGCTTCGTCGGCTTCGCCTCCTCGCAATGACGATTGATGCTTCATAGAGCCGATCGCACGCCCCGGATCATTCTCATTCGCGCGCGCCCTTCACCGCCTCCGTAGCCGCACGGCCCAGCAGCGAGGTATCATTGCTGAGCATCACGAGGGAAAAGCCCGCTTCGAGATAGGTGCGGGCATCCGCGACCGAGTTCGCCGCCACCCCCGATAGCACACCGGCCTCCTTCGTCGCCGCCAGCATGCGCGCGGTAAGCGCCTGCACCTCAGGATCGCCCGGCGGCTTGCCACTCGAAAGGAATAGGTCGCCATGCCCGACGAACACGCCGTTGACGTTCTCCAGCGCGGCGAAGTCGGCGGTAGCTTCCAGCGTGGCCCAGTCTTCGAGCTGGATCATCCGCAGGCATTGCCTGTCCCCGCGCTCCAGATAGGGCGGGATCGCGCCGAGCGCCCAGCTTCCCGCTCTTGACGTGAAGCCCAGGCCGCGTTCCCCCGCCGGCCCGAACACCATCCTGGCGGTCATCCGCCGGGCGACGTCCAGATCGGTGACGCGCGGCACCAGCAGCCCGTCCGCACCGGCATCGAGCAGTGGCTGGATCGTCGTCCCCGAATGGTCGGGCAGGCGCGCCAGCGCGCCCATCCCCATCGCCTGCGCGGTGAAGACCAGTTCGCAGGCGCGGTCCAGCCCCAGGGGGGAATGCTCCATGTCCACCACCACGAAATCGAAGCCCGCATGGCCGAGCAACTGGACCACTTCGAGCGAGGACAGCTTCACCCAGGTACCCAGCAATCCGCGCCCCGCACCCCGCGCACGATCGATGAAATTTCCCATCACTTCAGCCATCTCCCGCAACGAGGATCCAATACGCCCGGCGAATATACGGACCTGCAGACCAAAGCGGCGCTCTTCAGAAATTGCGCTTCAAGGTCACCGCCCAGGTGCGCGGCATGGCGGGCTGGGCCTCGACCTGGCCGGCCCGGCCGGTCGCCTGGTCGAACACGGTCAGGTAGTAATATCGGTCGAACAGGTTCTGCACTTCCAGCGATACCTGCCAGTCATTGGCGGGATCGGCCCAGGAAAGGCGGCCGTTCGCAACGAAGTAGCTGTCGATCAGGCTATATTCGTTGTTGATCGCATTGCCATAGGTTTCCGACTGGTAGGACCCGTCGAAACGCGCGCTGAACGTGCCGATATCGGTCTTGTGATCATACTGCACGCCGAAGCTGTAGCTCCATTCCGGCGTATAGGGAGTGGTCATGTCCAGCGTGATCGGCGTGTTGGGATTGGTGATCTCGGTATATTCGAAATCGAGATAGCTGAGCGAACCGTCGAGCGAGAGGCCATCCAGCGGGAAGGCCTGCACTTCCAGCTCGAAGCCTTTCACATCGGCCTTGCCGATATTGTTGGGCTGGGCGCAAGGCGAGCCGGGGCAGCGGTTCACGTTCAGGATGATGTCGTTGAACTTGTTGTAGAATGCGGCCCCGTTCAACCGCAACCGCCGGTCGAACAGGTCGGCCTTGAAGCCGATCTCGTAGGTCTGAAGCGATTCCGGATCGAACGGCTTGAGCTGGTTGCAAGGTGCGGTCGAGCCGGCCGGAAGGTCGGAACATTCGCCCAGCGCGGGCCCGTAATAGGGATAGGGGTTCACCCCGCCCATCTTGTAGCCGGTCGAGTAGGAGGCATAGGCCATGAACTCGTCGGCGAAGCGGTAATTCGCGACCAGGCGATAATCCCAGCGGCTACCCTCGAACGTATCGGACAAATTCCACAATCCGTTCTGAAGGCAGTTCGGCGCGTTGTTGTTGCCGGTCGGCCCGCCAGGCGCTGCGAAGTCGCAGGGCGGCGGAAGGGTCCCATCGGGATTGCTGCGGAAATAGGACGAGGTCTTCTTGTCCCGCGAGTAGCGGACCCCGCCCGAAAGGCTCATCGCGTCGGTGGGATGCAGCGTGACGTTGAGGAAGCCGGCCTTCGAAGTGACGGGCGTCTTGTCCGGCCCGTTGATGAAGTCGATGCCGGAATAGTTGAGGTCGACACGCGCGAGCAGCGTTCCTTCCTGGTCGGAATAATAGCCGCCGAGAGTGAAGTCGATCAGCCCATCGGCCAGCGTGCCGTTCAGGCGCAGTTCCTGGCTGAAGAAGTGGAAGTCCAGCGTGTTGATCTGCTGCTGGTTGGGAACAGGCGTGCCGTCGCTGTCATTGCCCCAGGTCGAGGTGTATTCCCGATAGGCGGTGATCGACTTGAGCTGGAAATTGTCCGACAGGCCGATATCGATAGTGCCCTGCACGCCGCCGCCCTTGAAGTGGGCAATGGGCTCCGCATAGAACGGCTTGTAGGGTGCCTGGCTGGTGGCGGGCATGGCGTCCATGAAGGTCGCGTAGCTGACATATTTGGGATTGTAGCCCAGCGAAGGCGAAAGCGTGTCACACGAATATTGCCCATAAGGCACGAAGCGGCAGTCGGGGATGACCGGATTGCCGTCGGTCCCCACCAGGAAGGGGCGCCCATCCGGCGTCGTCCCGGCGGCGGTGGAATTCAGGCGCTTGAGCACGGCGGCGCCCGCTTCGGACTTGTCGTGCGTATAATCGCCCGCCACATTGATCTCGAACGTATCACTGGGCGCCCAGCGCAGGCTCAGCCGGCCGGCGGCATAGGACTTGCCGCCCAGCGTGCCGAGGACTTCGTCGCCCCCGCTTGTGACAGGAACGGTCGAGCCGGGATGGGTCACACCGTAATCCAGCCGGGTCACATAGCCGTCGCGGTTCTTGGAAACCCCGGAAATGCGCGCGAACAGGTTGTCCGTGATGGAAATGTCCGCGAAACCGCGGATGTCCAGGCGGTTATACGAACCATAAGTGACCTGGAGCGAGCCGCGATTGTCGCCCGACGGCTTCGAGCTGAACAGCTTGATCGCACCGCCGATGGAGTTCTTGCCCGCCAGCGTGCCCTGTGGCCCGCGCAGCACCTCCACCCGCTCCAGATCCATCAGGTCGAGCAGCGAGCCGGTGACGGTGGGGATATAGACATCGTCGACATAGATGCCGACCCCCGGCTCCAGCGCCAGGTTGAAGTTCGTCTGGCCGATGCCGCGGATGAAGGCGATCATGCCATTGCCGTTGACCTGGTTCTGCGGCTTCAGGGTGACGTTCGGCGCCTGGCTGGCGACCTGCGCGATATCCGTCTGCCCCCGGGATTCGAGCATCTTGGCGTTGACCGCCGTGATCGCGATCGGAGTATCCTGCACATTCGCCTCGCGGAATTCCGCGGTCACCACGATCTCGTCGGTGCGGGATGCCGGGCTTGCCGCTTCGCTCTCCTGCGCATGGGCCGGCACGGCGATGCCCGCGGCCAAGGCGAACGACGAAACCACGCCGAAACTCAACTTCCTCATCATCCATTCTCCCCTTCCACGCCCGCCGGGCTCGTCCGGCGTTCCCGGATCGCTCTTCGATTTGAGAGGTTTTTGTAACACTGTTTCGTTTTATTGAAATAGCGGCTGGCGCAATTGTGATACGGACAACGAAATCGCCTGCTGCCCCTCAGGCTGACGCGAAAGCGCGCCCATGGGGCGGGCGCTTCAACCGCGGACCCCTCGCCTGTAGGCGTCGGGCGAGACGCCGAAATGATCCCTGAAGCTGCGGCAGAAGGAGCTGAGGCAATTGAAGCCCAGATCATAGGCCAGCGAAGTGATCATCGCCCCTACCCCGTCGCGCTCCAGCCGACGCGCCGCTCGCTCCAGCCGCTGCTTCCTGATGAAGGCGCGCGGCGTGGTGCCGATTTCGGCGAACAGCATCTGGATGTAGCGCGCGCTCAGCCCCATGCGCCGGGCGAGGCGGTTCACGTCGAGATCGGGGTCGCATAATTCGGCGTCGATCAGTTCGAACAGCTGGGCGCGCCAGGCCATCGCCCGGCTTTCATGCCCCGGCGCTTCCGAAGGCGCATAAGCCATCCCGATCAGCGGCCAGAGCGCGTCGCTCAGCGAATCCATCCACACGTCGTCCTCGCCGCGCTCGATCTCCGAAAAGGCCGTGCGCAAGAAGGTGGAAAGCATCGCGCCCGGTCCGCGCCGCCCGCTCATCGCCACGCCGACCTTGCTTCGCAGCCCGGGCATCCGCTCCTCGACCGCCACTTTCGGCAGGCGCACCAGGATCGCCTGGGTGGGCCGGGCGAACTCCAGCCACAGGGGCTGGGAAGGATCGAACAGGATGAAATCCCCCGCCTCCACCGCCGCGACACGGCCCCCGGTGCTGTTGGTGGTCGCGCCACGATGAAGAAGCTGGATGTTCAGCACCCCGGCGCTCTCATGATTCGGGGCGCTGACTACGCGAGCAGGAGTGGAGCTGAGCGAGAGAAGTTCGCAATCGCGCAGCTTCCTGCGCTGGATCGACGCGGAGAAAGGGGCGTGATCGCCCGCTTCCACATGCACCGGCGCGACCATCTTCTGCGCCACCTCGTTCCAATAGGCCAACCGTTCGCCAACCGGCACGCTCGCCGTGCTGATCGTTTCCAGCATCGCACGCCTCCCCAACCGTGCCTGCCCTTCCGGACGAGGACGGCACTTCATGCGGACAAGCCGATATCACAATCGATAAAAACGAAACAGCGTTACATTTGTATTGTGTGCCCATGGGTTTCATGGCATCCCCGCCGCACCGCCTACCTGGGACCGAGGCCGGGCGGTTTCTCGATGCGCACCTAATGAAAATGGGATTTTTCAGGCGTTTCGGAATAATTAAAGGACGATGCCCGTCTTGTGAAAAAATTGAGACGTTATTCTTTTCTGACTTTTCTATTTGGATCCGCGATAATTTCGGAGCCATCCCTGGGGAATGACTTGATGTGTGAAGGCCGTATCCGACTTTATGATTCCCACGCGCATCTCGTTTCGGACGATCCTGTACGATATCCTCGCAATCCGATCCCGCAGGACTTGTCCAGCCTGCCGGCGGATTTTCCTTTCGGCCCGGGGACGATCGGCATCCCCGGCGGCATGCACGGCCCGCATCCGGTGAACGAGAAGCCCACGGCGGAGCAGTTGCACGGCTGGATGGCGGAAGAGAACGTGGTTGCGATCGCGGCGGTGCAGAAAGGCATGATCTACCGCACCGACAACAGCTACATCGTCGATGCCGCGGAATTGTTTCCCGATGAGATGCGTGCAGTCGCCATCGTCGATCCGAAGGCGCCCGAGACCCCTGCACTGGTGCGGGAGCTGTCGAAGCGCGGGGTGACAGGCATCCGTTTCTTCGGCGTGGGCGTCGGCGACACCAAGGCGTGGCTCACCGCGCCGGAATCGCTCGAAGTGTGGGCCCTCGCGAGCGATCTCGGCCTGGTGGTGGATATCGAAGCACCGCCCGTCGGCGCCGACCTGCTGATCCCCGTGATCGAGGAGATGGCCGATCGCCACCCGAGCATGCCGATCGTGCTCGATCACCTGCTCATGCCGACCCTGTCCGACCCCGATTTCGGCATCGACTCCCGCTACGAAGGCTTCCTTGCGCGGAAGAACGTCTTCCTCAAATGGACCTCGCTCAACATGGACGTGATCCGCGAGAAAGGCATCGCCCCGGAAGAAGTGCTGCGCCGGGCGGTCGAGTTCTTCGGCGCGGACAAGGTGATGTGGGGGTCCGACATCGGCACGTCTTCCGGCACCTACAAGGAGCTGGTGCAGCGCGCATTGGATTCGACCAGGCTGCTGAACGAGGAGGACCGTCGGAAGGTGCTGCACGACACCGGCCGCCGGGTCTTCGCCCATTGGGACGGCAAAGGCTGCTGAGGTCGGATCGGCTATCCGGAAAACGCGGCCAGCCGATCCAGCCCTATTCCCGCAGCGGGCAAACGCCGCTCGGCCAGGAGCTCAATAACGGGCCCGGATCGTGAACAGTACGTTCCTTGGATCGCCGTAATTGTTGTAGGTGTTGATCGATCCGACCCGCACGTAATAGACCTTGTCGAACACATTGTTGATCGAGAGGAAGGCCCGCAGCTTCTCGTTGAAGCGATAGCCGACCTGGGCATTCGCCACCGCATAGGCCCCTTGTTCGCGCACGCCAGCAACACCGCCGCCCACGACGCCGCTCTGCGCCTGCAGCCCGACCGCTCCGAAAGCCCCGCCGAGCGCCGGGGGCTCGTAGCGGACATAGGCCTTGAACAGATGACGCGGGGAAAAGGCATCGAAAACCGCACCGATCTGATTGGTCGCCGCGACGTCATAGACGGTCTTGAGATTGGTGTAGCCGGCCGTCACGTCCAATCCGGCCAGGGGGCTGCCGGCCACCTCGAATTCGAAACCCTCGATCTTGACGACGCCGGCAGGCAGGAAAAAGCCGGGCGCGCTGCTGTCGGCCAATGCGCGGTTCTTGTCCTTGCTGCGGAATATCGCCGCGCTGGCATTGAGCTTGCCGCCGAGGAAGCGCCCTTTGACACCCGCCTCATATTGCTCGCCGATACGCGGATCGATCGTAGTGCCGTCCTTCCGCAGCGCGGTCTGCGGCACGAAGATGTCCGAATAGCTCGCGTAAAGCGTGACATTCTCGGCAAGGTGCAAGACGGCGCCGAGGCTCGGCGTGAACTCCCCCTTCTCCTGCGCCGTCACCCGAAAATCCGTGTGCGTGGAAGGCGGAATGTCGCGGCTCTTGTTGGTATAGTCGCTGATCCGGCCGCCCAGCACGATCGTCAGCGGGTCGAGCAGATGCAGGCGCGCCTGGGCGTGGAAGCCGCTTTGCCGGGTATCGGTCTCGCTTCCCGAGGTGAAGGGACCCAGCGGCGGCTCGATACTGTCCGGATCGAAGATCGATACCCCGGACACCGGCGTCGCATTCATCGACTGGAACGAGGTGGTGCGCTTGTCGTAGCTGTAGCCCACGGTGAGCTCGTGGGTGCGCCCGAACAGGCGGAAAGGGCCGGTCGCATATATGTCGAACGCGGTCTTCCCGTTCACTCCGTCCGACCGGCGGCGGTTATAGGTAGCGGTCAAGGTAGCCGGATCCACGCCAGTGCCGGGGCTGACGAATGCGTCCATCCAGAAGCGCTCGATATCGCGATGCAGGCCGCGCACACGCACGGACCAGGCCCCGATGCGCTGTTCCACTTCGGCGGCATATTCCAGCGGCCTGTCGGTGAACAGGTTCCAGTCCGGCAATTGCTGGAATTCGCGCGGATAGTTCATGAAGCGCTGGTCGCTGAAGGCTGGGTGGCCGTTGGAAGGCGTGTTCGCCCTGTTGTTCTGATAGGTCACCGATGCGCCGATCGTGGTCGTGGGCGTCAAGTCGAAGTCGATCGCGCCATAGGCGACATATTTTCGCGTATGGGACTTGGCCTGGAAGAAATCCCGATCGAGAAAGCTTCCCACCGCGCGGAAACGCAGGCGCCCCGCTGAATCCAGCGGACCTCCAATGTCGATCTCCCCATGGAAGTTGTTCCACGAACCGGCCGAGAACGCTCCCGCAGCCGAGAATTCACTCTGCCCGCGCTTGCGCACCAGGTTGATCGTGCCGCCGGGCGAGCCGGAACCGCGAAACAGGCCGGTCGGGCCGCGCTGGACTTCGACACGTTCGTAGATCACCAGATCGAATTCGGGGACCCCCGACGAGAAGGTCGAGGGAACGCCATCATAGGCATAATCGAGGACGAAGCCCCGCGCGCGATAGTCGGGATTGGACCCGTCGAACGGCATGACCGAAACCCCGGTCACCTGCTGCATCGCGTCGCCGATGGTGAAGAGGTTGCGATCCTCGATCTGGGTGGCGGTCAGGACGCTGATGGATTGCGGCGTTTCGAGAAGCGGTGCGGGAGCCTTGCCCGCGCCGCTCGCGAGCTCCGGCGCGTAGCTGTCATCCTCCCGAATGCCGGTGACGACGATCTGCCGCGCATGGCCTTCCCGCTCTTGCTCTTCGTCCGCCCGCGCCAGGGCAGCGTCGGGAGCGGCCGCAGCGCTTGCCAGCAACGCCAGCTTCCAGAGGCCGGGCCGCACGGCCGTCCGAGCCGAAACATTGTTCAGTTTCATCAAGTCCCCCTTTTTAGTCAGCAGGGCCCTAACGAATTTTATGATACGATACAACATCACTAAAATCAGGTAGGCAAGCGTGGAGCTTGGGCGCCGCCTGCTTCCGGCAGAGCCGGCGGGCATCACCGCTTACAGGCTGTGTTCTTCCGAATGTGCAAACGCGTCGGCAAACCGCTCACGCAGCACCGCCTTCTGGATCTTGCCCATGGCGTTCCGCGGCAGTTCATCGACGAAGGCGAATTTGCGGGGTTGCTTGAAGCGCGCAAGCTTGCCGGCAAGCGCCTCTTCCAGTGCCGAAACATCGGCGAAGCCCTTGTCCATCGGCGCGACAACGGCGATCACGCCTTCACCGAGATCGGGATGGGGAACACCGATCACCGCCGATTCCCGCACTTGCGGTATTTCGTCGATCGCTTCCTCCACTTCCGCGGGATAGATGTTGAAGCCGCCCGAGATGATCAGGTCCTTGCCCCTGCCGACGATGTGGACATACCCATCCTCGTCGATGAGCCCCAGATCGCCTGATATGAAATACTCTCCGCGAAACTCCTCGGCGCTCTTTTCCGGCATGTTCCAATAGCCCTTGAAAACGTTCGGGCCCGCGATCTCGATCATGCCGACCTCACCCGGCTCCATCAGGCGCCCGCTTTCCAGATCGGTGATGCGGATGCTGACGCCCGGTAGCGGAAAACCGACGGTGCCGGCACGGCGCTCACCCCGATAGGGGTTGGAGGTGTTCATGTTGGTCTCGGTCATGCCGTAGCGTTCGAGGATGGCGTGGCCGGTACGCTCGGCAAACTCGCGGTGGACATCCGCCGAAAGCGGCGCCGAACCCGAAATGAACAGCCGAACCGAAGCGGCCTTGTCGCGATCGAAAGCGGGCTCGCCCAACAAGCGGATGTAAAAGGTCGGAACGCCCATCATCACCGTAGCCCGGCCGAGCGCGTCGAGCACCTCGGGAAGCGAGAAGCGCGGGAGGAATATCAGCGAGGCGCCAGCCGCCAGCGTGACATTGGTCGCGACGAACAGGCCGTGCGTGTGGAAGATCGGCAGCGCGTGGAGCAGACGATCATCGCTGGCGAAGGCCCAGCATTCCTTGAGCGTGAAGGCGTTCGAGGCGAGGTTGCCATGGGTGAGCATCACCCCCTTGGGCCGCCCGGTGGTGCCCGACGTGTAGAGCAGCGCGGCAAGGTCGTCACCGGCGCGCTCGCAAGTGACGAAGCTTTCCGATGAGCGCGCGGCAAGCTCCGCCAGCGATCCGCCCCCCGATGAGTCGAGCGTCTCGATGCGGAGACCGGACACGGTCTCTTCCCCTTCCAGTTCCGCCCGGGTCTCCGGCGCGCAGACCAGCAGCGCCGGCTCCGCATCGCGCAGGATGTGCTCCAGCTCCCGCAGGGTGTAGGCCGGGTTGGCAGGAAGAAACACCGCCCCCAACCGCAGCGACGCGAGATAGATGAAGAGCATCTCGATGCATTTTTCCGCCTGGACGGCCACGCGATCGCCCGGCTTTACACCACATTCGGCCATCGCATTGGCATAGCGCGCCGAATTCGCCGCAAGATCGGCGTAAGTGATCTCTTTCCCTTCGGGCAACCAGGCGAAGATCCTGTCCGGGGCGGCAGTGGGCACGCCCAGGGCATCGTAAAGATTGGTCATCGCATCAGCTCTCCCTGGCGCCGCCGGCTATCCTGCTGATGGCCGGGACCACCGCGATCGTGCCGTGTTCAGCATAGTTCTCGTGATTTTCCTCGATCGTCGGCAAGTCGTAGAGATAATTGACCATCATCCCCGCACTTTCGTGCATTCCCTTGGGCGAAACGTCGGCCAGCCAGTTCAGCCGCTCGAGCCGCGCCCCGTTGCCCAGGTGGAAGCGGCCGACCGGATCGAGCGGTAGCCCCTTCCCGTTCCTGGCATTGACGAGATAGTCCGCCGCACGGCGCGTCAACCATTCGCGCAGACCCTCGGCGGTTTCCGCCTGCCACCAATCGCCGGCGAGCAGCGCATTCTCATCATCGCTGGTTTCCTCCAGCCAGCCGCGGAAGCCCGGCATGGGCGAAAGGGTACAGAAGCGTGACAGGTTCGGCAATTCGCGCTGCAGGTCGGTCGCCACCTGCTTGATGAGGAAATGGCCGAAGGAAATGCCGCGCAGGCCGGCCTGACAATTGCTGATCGAATAGAAATTCGCGGTATCGGCGTTCACGGCCGGGATCGGCTCGCGCTCGCGAGACAAGATGTCCTGCACGCTGTCGGCCATGCCCCTGGTCAAGGCGACCTCGACGAAGATCAACGGCTCCTCCGGCATGGCCGGATGGAAGAAGGCGTAGCAGCGCCGGTCGGGCGGATCGAGCCGGCCCCGCAGATCGTCCCAGTCCCGGATATGGTGCACGGCCTCGAAGCGGATCAGGCTTTCCAGCAGGCTGGCAGGCGAAGACCAGTCGATCCGCCTCATGGTGAGGAAGCCCCGGTTGAACCACGACTGGAGCACATGGCCGAGATCGGCTTCGACCAGCATGTGCGACGGATCGCCCGAACCCGCCGCGGAGAGCAGGTCGGCCCGCATCCTCACCAGCGCCGCCGTACCGCCCGGCGCAAGGTTGAGACGGCGGAAGAGTTCCTGCCGCGGCGCCTCCACAGCCCGGGAAAGCCCCGGCAGGCGGCTGTCGCCCTCTGCCTCGTAAAGCGCCCAAGCAGCCGCGATAGCCCCACGATCCGGCCCGAGCCGTTCACCCAGCCCGCTGAAGAAAGCGGACCTCTCGGCCGGCGTGCTGCCGGCATAGAGGCCGAGCAGGTCCTGCGCGATCGCCACGCCGGACGCTTCGCCCCGGGTGGAGAGAAGCGCGCGGGCGAGTTCGATCAGCGCTTCCTGAGCCGGAAGGGCGCGCGCCCCGGTCCGACCTTGCAGCGAGGGGGGAAAGATGCGCCCGAGCGCCTGACGCCCACGCTTCGAGAAGGTGGAGACGAGCCGGGGAATGGCCGTGAGCGAACCGATGGAGCCACGGTTCGGAGGGCCGGCACGGGCGGATGCGTCGATCATATCACGGCACCTTGTGGAGCAGGCCGGCATCGTAGACGATCCTGCCGCCCACGACAGTGAGAATGGAGGACATCGTGCGGATGTCGTCATCGCTCACCACTTTCTCGTCGAAGAAATCGCGGTCGAGCACTACCAGATCGCCGAACCGCCCCGGCGCAATGCCACCCAGCAGGCCGGATTCGTGGGAGAAGAAACCCTGGTCGGGCCCGGCCCAGAGGCGGATCGCCTCTTCCCGCGTAACCTGTTGGCCGGGATTGATCAGCTTCCGGGCGTGATTGCGGCCGGTCACCATGTAGTAGATCATGGGCCAGGGGTTGAAGGTGGAGATCCTCGCCCCGTCCGAACCGCCGCCCACGGGCACCTTCGCAGTATCGAGGATCAGGCGGAACGGCGGGCCCGTCAGCTCCCGGTTGGGAAGGTAGGCCCAGCCATGCACTGCCAAGCCGACGCCGAGCGCATTGACGCGCCCGATCTGCTCTCTGGTGATGCCGTTGACATGATCGAGCGACCAGCTCAGCGCGCCGAGATCGGCCCCTGCCTTGGCCGCATCCTCGAAGGCCCCGAGATGGCGGTCGATCTCCTCGGTCGAAATCACATGCTGGTGATAGGGCCAGCCGCGCCTAGCGATCGTCATGATTGCATCATGGGCTTCCTCGTCGAGCTGGGGCTTGGCGAAATCGTCCATCCCGACGGACCATTCGCCGATCCCGACGACCCTTGCGAGATCGGGGCCGTAATCGCGCCAGCGCGTGTCGAGCTGGCGCAGCAATTGCCGGTTCCCCTCCCCCGCCTCGTCCAGGGCGGGGAAGAACAGCCGCGTCCGGATCTTCAGCTTGCCGGCCCGCAGGATGTCGAGGAAGGGATCGTAGCCCTTCGCCTGATCGAGATAGCCCACGCCCGGCACGGAGCCGGACTGATCCATCACCGTGGTCAGCCCCATGGACAAGGCGAATTCCTGCTCGCCCAGCAGCTCCCGGCTCCGCTCCGCGTCGGTCATCTTCGCCGCCAGGCGCTCGAAGGCCTCAGCGGTGTCGGGGCCCTCGGTGATGCCGCCATTGTCGGCCACCTTGATGCCGACGCTGCGGAGATAGTCCCGGCCAGCCGAATTGGTCTGGCCCGGGCCGAAGCCATCGGCGGAGATATAGACGGGGTTGCCCGGCGCGGCGGCATCCAGCTCCCGCAAGTTCGGAAAGCGGCCCTCCGCGAACTGGGTCGGCTCGATGCCGCCGATAAGGGTAATCAGCGCACCTGAAGGGATTTCCGCCACGCGCTTGCGGATGATCTCCTGGGCGGTCGCGACATCGAAGGCGCGCTCCAGGTCGCGGACATGATAACCCGGCAGATTGCCGAGCCTGACGAAATGAACGTGGTTGTCGATCAGGCCCGGGATCACCGTGCGCCCCGCAAGATCGATCACATCGGTGCAGGGGCCAGGATCGCCGATCTTCTCGACCGCGGCGATCTTCCCATCGCGGATCAGCACCGCATGGGCGATGGGCGCCTCATCCATCATGGTGTGGATCTTGCCGTTCACCAGTGCAAGATCACGGCTGTCGCCGCAGACATGATCTCCCTCCTCCGCGCAAGCATTTCCCGCCGCCAGCAGGAGGAACGCCGCTTCGGCAAGAGCAAGGCCGCGGATCGAACGGGCAATCTTCATTTTCTCTCTCCCTGTGATTCTCCGGCGTGACGCTTCCGCCCGTTCGTTCTGTTCGGCTCCTTCGAAACGCGTCGGCCAAGCCTTGGAGGCCGGCCCTCACTGATCCCGAGTGAGTGCCTCGCGCACCAGATGATCGGTGCGCTCGACATGTTCGTTGAGAAGGCGCACCGTCTCGTCCGCATTGCGGTCGAGCGCCGCGCGCAGGATCGCCTCATGCTCGGCATCGACATCGCGAGGCGTCGTGCCGACGCCGAGGCGGGAAACGAGGCGGTAGCGATCCGCCATGTCGAACAGTTGATTGCAATAGGCCACGATCCGCCGGGAGCGGCAGCCATTGACCAGCGCCTGATGGAAATTGCGGTGAAGCGCTTCCCAATCTCCCGGGCCGCCGGGATTGCGTTCGGCGCGCGAGAGGCGATGGTGAGCGAGGAGAACCTCCTCTTCCCACTGGGCATCGCCATGGGCGATCGCATCGCGAACGGCGGCCTCGTTCAAGGCAAGGCGCGCGAGCGTGAGGTCCGCCAAATCGTCGATATCGGCGGGCGGCACGGTGAAACCGCGTTGCGCCGAATGCTGGACCAGCCCCTGCGCGGTCAACTGGTTCAGCGCCTCCCGCACCGGACTGACACTGATCCCCAGCCGGGTGCAGAGATCGCGGACGCGGAGCTTGGCCCCCGGCTGGATCGCCCCGGACAGGATCTCGTCACGCAACTGCCGGACTGCGGCGGCAGAAAATGTCGGTTTTTCATCGTCTATCAGCACAAAAAATATTTTTCCTTGCCTTACAACCAATGATCGTCATTCTAACAGACAGAGAGGAGCATCGCAATTGAGATTCGTCAGCTTCGAAGGGGATGAAGGGCAATCCTACGGCCTGCTTTCCGATGACCGCATTCTCGATCTGCCTCGGGCAGCCGGGAAAGGAAAAGTTGCTTTTCCTCAATATCTTATAGATTTTATCGCCCAAGGGAACGACGCCATCAAAGTGGCGAGAGACCTGCTGGCGGGCGCAGATGAAGGCGAGTTTTCGCCGCTTGGAACGGTTCGGCTACTCGCTCCCATACCTCACCCGAAAAAAAATATTTTTTGTGTGGGGCGCAACTACAAGGAGCATGTGGCGGAAGGATATCGTGCCCGGGGGCGGGACATGCAGCTGCCGGAATATCCGCAGTTCTTCACCAAGGCCCCCACTTGCGTGCTCGAGCCCGAAGGCGAGTTCCCTCTCGATCCTAGGGTCACGCAAGCGCTGGATTACGAGGTGGAACTCGCGATCGTGATCGGCGAGGCCGGGCGCGACATCGCACGGGAGGATGCCATGGCGCATGTCTTCGGCGTCACCATCCTCAACGATATCACCGCCCGTGACCTGCAGCGCCGCCACGACCAGTGGTTCAAGGGCAAGAGTCTTGACCGCTCGGCTCCGATGGGGCCCTGCCTCGTCACCCGGGACGAGATTGGCGATCTGGATCGGCTCGAACTGGTCACGTGGGTGAACGGGGAAGAGCGCCAGCGCGCGCAGACCTCCCAGCTCATCTTCGACATTCCCGAGATCATCGCACAGCTTTCGGCGGGCATGACGCTGGAACCGGGCGACATCATCGCCACCGGCACGCCCAGCGGGGTCGGCTATGCGATGGATCCGCCGCGCTTTCTGGTGCCGGGCGACATCGTCGCGTGTGCAATCGAAGGAATCGGCACGGTAACCACGCGCATCGTCGATGGAGGATCCCGGTGAACGCCGCCCTTCCCCCGGAATGGCCGGACGGACGCGGCATCGCGATCTCGGTCAGCGTCATGCTCGAAGGCTGGAACGAAGACGCCGCGCCGGGGATCGGCCCGATGGGCAACGTCCTGCCGGCGGGCACGCCGGATCTCCAGGCACGGTCCTGGGCGGATTATGGACCCAATGTGGGCGCATGGCGCCTGCTCGATGTCCTTGCCGCCGCGAAGATACGCGCTGTGTTCTATGTGAGCGGCGTGCTCGCGGAACCGCACGCGCCGCTCCTGCGGGCGATCACCGATGCGGGCCATGCGATCGGCGCCCATGGCTGGAGCCAGCACATCCTGCCGGCAATGCAGACCGAAGCACAGGAACGGAACGATCTCGACGCCTGCCTCGATGCCCTTGAGGCGGCGGCGGGCGTAAGGCCGGCAGGCTGGCTGAGCCCGCGCTGCACGCCTTCGGCCGCCACGCCGCGCCTGCTGGCCGCGGCAGGAATGAAGTGGCACGCGGATTATTTCGACCAGGACCTGCCGCGCCGGATCGAAACCGGCGCCGGCCCGCTCGTGGCCGTTCCCTTCACCATGGAGGTGAACGACATGCCGTTGAGCGTGCGATACGGCAACGAACCGGAAGCCTATTCCCGGACCCTGCGGCACATACTGGAAGGCTGGCCGATCGTCTCGGCGCGACCGGCCTGCCTCGATCTCACCGTGCATGCCCATGTCTTCGGCCGACCCGCCGGAGCGATCGAGTTCGCCCGCGCTCTCAGCCTGGCGGCGAGCTTCGGCGATCGGGCCTGGCTCAGCGACCACGACAGTCTCGGGAGAATGTTCGGCACCGGCTGAAATCCCCGAAGAACAAGCAGATTGAGGGAGGATGTAAAATGATCGAACCTGGCAAGAAAGGCCGCCGGAACCGCGTGCTTCTGGCCACCGCCGCCGTGCTTCTGCCCACCGCCGCCCACGCTCAGGACGGCGAACAGGCGGACTCCGGCTATTCAAACATGGGCGAGATCGTCGTCACCGCGCAGGGCCGCGAGCAGCGGCTGCAGGACGTGCCGATCTCAGCCTCGGTGGCGACGGGGGAGGACATCCAGAAGTCCAATCTCATCGACCTCCAGGCCGTCTCCGCCGCCATTCCCGGCGTGCGCATCTCGCCCGGACCGGGTGCTGACAACATCAATGTCCGCGGCGTGGGCTCCGGCGTGAACGCCGGCTTCGAGCAGTCCGTCTCCACCTTCGTGGACGGCGCCTATCGCGGCCGTGGCCGCTCCGTTCGCGCCGCGCTGTTCGATCTCGAACGGGTCGAGGTGCTGAAAGGCCCGCAGACGACCTTCTTCGGCAACAACGCGATCGCGGGCGCCTTCAACATCGTCACCCGCAAGCCGGGCGACCGGCTGGAATACAATGCCAGCGCGCTCTATGCGCCGGCCGACGGGGAATTCTCGATCGAAGCCGGCGCCAGCGTGCCGCTGACCGACAGTTTCAGCTTCCGCCTGGCCGCCAAATATTCCGGCATGGACGGCTATTCGCACAATGCGATCAACGACGAATGGGGCCCGCATATGCGCGACTTCATCGGCCGCGCCTCGATCCATTGGGAACCGACCGACAGTTGGGAAATGGACGCCCGCTTCGATTACGGCCGCAATCGCGACCGGGAGCAGGCCCAATATCAGCTCATCAACTGCCCGGCGCCGGCCGCCTATGGCGGGGCCCGCGGCCTGTGCGCCACCCAGCTCGCCGCCCATGACGGGGTGATGGACGATGTGCTGGACTATGAGGCCAGTGTCATTCCCAGCTCATACGACTATGATTTCAAGGAAGCCGTGCTGACCAACCGCTGGGCGCTGGGCGATCTGCGGCTGACCTCGATTTCCACCTACTTCCACCACGACTTCCAGCAGATCAACACGGTGCTTCCGCTCGACATTCCCGGTGTCGGCGGCACGCCCTACGCCAACAACCTGACCAATTCGGACGTCGCGACCTCCTATTCGCAGGAGTTCCGGCTGGAATCGCCCGCCGGTGCGCCGTTCGAGTGGATGGTGGGCGCCTATTACGAGCACCAGCACTTCTTTGCCCAATTGATGAGCGGCAATTATTATGGCCCTTTCGGCCTGCGCGGCGCACCTTATTACAATGCCGACACGCCGACGGCGACCGCGAACTGGCTGGACGAGAATTCGGAAACCCGATCCGTCTTCGCCTCCGCCACGGTCCATCTCGCTGATCCGCTGCGCCTCAATCTGGGTGCGCGCTATTCCTCGGTCCACAAGCATGACGAGCGCAAACTGGTCTCGGGAACGGCTGTCCCGATCGCGACGCCGGACACCTTCGTGCCCGGCCCGCAGGAGATCCAGGAACAGATCGCCGCGGCGGCCGGCTCGGACCTCGGCCCGTTCGACAATCCGCGCAGGACGGACGACAAGTTCATGCCTTCCGTCAGCCTGCAATACGACCTCACGCCGGACGTCATGGCCTATGCGTCCTACACCAAGGGCTTCAAGGCGGGCGGCTATGCGCTGAACAGCATCAAGAACGAGTTCGATCCCGAAACGGTCGATGCCTACGAAGTCGGCCTCAAAGGCGGATTGTTCGACCGGCGCCTGAACTTCGCGCTCGCCTTCTATCGCAGCGACTACAGCAACCTGCAGGAATCGACCGCCGATTTCCGCCTCGACGGCACAGTGATCTTCCTGGTCAAGAACGTCGCCGAATCCCGCTCGCAAGGCATCGATTTCAGCGCCAGCCTGCGCGCGACCGACTGGCTGCAGCTACGAGCCGATATCGGCTATCTGGACGCGAAATACTCGCATTTCCCCAATGCGGCCTGCACGGCCTACCAGCAGCTGACCCTGCCGGCGCCTTGCGTTCAGGACCTTTCGGGCAAGCGCAAGGCCTTCGCGCCGGAATTCAGCGGCAGCGTCGGGGCGACCATCACGGTGCCCATGGGCCCGGTCGACATGCGGCTCGATCCCAGCATGTCCTTCACCTCGAGCTATTACGGCCAGGCAACCGCCGATCCGGAGCTGCTGCAGCCGGGCTATGCCAAGTTCGACATGCGCCTGGGAGTCGGCCCGAGCGACCGGCGGTGGGAAGTCGCCCTTATCGGCAAGAACCTGACCAACGAAGTCACCGCGAGCTATCGCAATTCGCTGCCGACCTCGCCCGGCACCACCATCGCGCTGGTCGAACGCCCCCGGTCGGTGGCGATCCAGTTCTCGATCAGGAACTGACGGGGCTGCGGCCCCTGCAAAGGGCCAGGAGGGGAAGAGCATAGATGCTGGTCTGGTACAAGGAATTGAGATCGCCCGAGCGGCGGACCTTCTGGAGCTGCTTCGGAGGGTGGGCGCTGGACGCGTTCGACGTCCAGCTCTTCACCTTCGTCCTTCCCGCCTTGATGCTCACGCTGGGCTTCGCGCAGGACAAGGCCGGCCTGCTCGGCACGGTCTCGCTCATCGCGTCGGCCTTCGGCGGATGGGCGGCCGGGGCGCTCGCGGACCGCTATGGGCGGGTGCGGGTCCTGCAAGGGTGCATCCTGTGGTATTCGGTGACGACCGGCCTTGCCGCCACCGCGCAATCCTTCGAGCAGCTCCTGTTCTGGCGCGCCCTGCAAGGGCTGGGCTTCGGCGGAGAATGGGCGGCGGGCGCGGTGCTGATGGGCGAGATCATCCGGCCCCAGCATCGCGGCAAGGCGGTGGGCATGGTGCAGAGTGCCTATGCCGTCGGCTGGTTCGTTGCCGCCGCCGTCTCCACGCTGGTGCTCTACCTGCTGCCGCCCGGCATTGCCTGGCGCGTCGTCTTCGTCACCGGCCTGCTCCCCGCCCTGCTGGTGATCTATATCCGCCGGAACGTGGTCGAACCGCCGGTGTTCAAGCATGCGGAAGCGAAGGCCGGCGATACGGAAAAACGCGGGCTGTTCGCCATATTCGACCCGAAAATCCTCAAGATCACGCTGCTGACCTGCCTGCTGGCGGCCGGGGTGCAGGGCAGCAGCCATGCGATCATCTTCTGGCTGCCCACATTCCTCTCCAGCGCGCGCGACCTGACAGCGGTGCAGGCGGGCAGCTTCGTGATGGTGACCACGGCCGGAGCCTTTTTCGGCTATATCTGCAGCGCCTATCTCACCGATGCCGTCGGGCGCCGCCGCAATTTCATGATCTATGTGTTCGGCTGCCTGATAATCGACTTCGTCTATTTCCTCGTGCCCGCCAGCAACACGATGCTGCTGATGCTCGGCGTGCCGCTGGGCTTCTTCAGCCAGGGCATCTATGCCTCGCTGGGGCCGTATTTCACCGAGCTCTTCCCCACGACCATACGCGCGACCGGGCAGGCCTTTGCCTATAATTTCGGGCGCGTGGTGGGGGCCACGTTCATCGGCGTCATCGGCGTCCTCGCTCACTCGATGCCGCTCAACTGGGCCATGGGCGCCTTGTCCCTGGGCGGCTATGCCCTGGCGATCGTCGCCACTCTGCTCCTGCCGGAAACGAAAGGCCGCGAACTGCACGAGGTCTGATCGGCGAGGTGATGCCGCCGCAAGCAGTGGCGGTTGAGGCCCTATCTTTTCGATAGGGCGACTATGGCGGCTGCCAAATGGACAGCCTGTTATCGTCACCCCAGCGAAAGCTGGGGTCTCGTGCCGGGACGCGCAAAGGCCCGAGATGCCAGCTTTCGCTGGCATGACGAAGGGTGGGTATTTGCAAGCGATACGATCCCCAAAGAGAAGGGCCGGCGCCCAGGCACATCCTCTCGGGAAGACGATGCCCCGCGCCGGCCTTCCGCTCAGAAGGCGAAGTTGATCGTGCCGCTGATCGCGCGCGGTGCGCCGATCTGCACGAATTGCCCGGTAGAGGTCTCCGTCTTGCCGTCGAAGCCGCCGTAATACAGCTCGTCGAACAGGTTGGTGACGTTGAGCTGGAAGTAGGACTTGTCGTTCATGCCGGCGAAGCCCAGGGGCAGCCGGACATCCAGATCGACCAGCGTGTAGGCAGGCGTCTTCGCCGGGAAGACCTCCACGCCGTTGCTCACGATGGGCAGGTTCTGGTCGTTCACATAGCGCGGTCCCGTCCGCTTGACCTGCCCGCCGATTTCGAGGGGTCCGAGCTTCGCCTGGATGCGCCCGCCGAAAGTATAGGTCGGAGCGCCAGCCTCACGCTTCCCGGCGGTCTCGCCGTAGACCGGATCCCCGTTCGTATCGACCGACAGGACCACATCGTCCTTGATCTTGGACTTGAGGTAGGAGCCGAAGGCATAGAACTGCAATTCGGGGATGGGAGCATAGGAGATGCTGGCGTCGATGCCGTATTTCTCCACCTTGCCCAGGTTCCGGTAGATCGAGATGCTGTTCACGATGTCATAGGACTGCGCCAGCCGGTTCTTGTACGAGGTGTACCATACGGAAGCCTGCGCCTGGAGCTTGCCCGAGCGGAAGCGGGCGCCGAGATCGAAATTGTCCGTGGTTTCAGGATCCGGCTCCACCGACTCGGTTCCTTCCGGATACCAGAATATCTGGTAGAGGTTGTCCGTTCCCGGGACCTGTATACCCTTGGAATAATTGAAGAACAGGCTGGCCTGCGGCGTCAGGTCATAGACCAGGCCGGCTTGTGGCAAGACCTTGTTGTATTTGAAGATGCGTTGCTGCGGAGGTCCGTAATTCGGATGGGCCGCAGCATAAGCATCCTCGGCCGCCTCATCCCCGGAGAAGCAATCGACGAAGCCGCTCGCGCTCGAAGCGAAGCAGTAATTGTTGAGGTTGCGCTTGAAGAAGGGCGCCCGGAACCCGGCGGTGAGAGTGAGCCCGCCGAACTCCCCGCGATATTCGCCCGATATCTGGTGAAGGATCGCGTAGGAAAGGCGATCCCGTTTCTGCAGGACGTTCCCGTCCGCGCCGATGAGCGGATCATCCACTGGGAAAACGTCGATCGCTTCGCCGAACTGGGTCAGTCCGCCCACTTCGCCCGTCTGGCGATGCCTGCCGCGATCCCATGTATAGGCAAGGCGGATCGAATTATCGTCATCAATGTCGTAACGCAGCGAGGCGATCACGCCGAGGCGATGCGTCTCGGTCTGGCTCGGGGCGAGCAGACGCACCTTGTCCAGCATGTCGCCGTCACCATTGAGGTCCATGCCAGCATAAGGCGCGCCACCGACATAGCCGGAATAGCCCGGCCCGCCGGCCTCGGGATAATAGAGCGCCTCATTGCCGACGACCGTGCCGCCGCCATTCGCCTTGGTGTATTGATAATAGGGGTCCACGGTCAGGGTCAGCCGGTCGCTGAGCGTGAAACGCGAATTCATGCGGATATTGCCGGTGTCCGACGGGTTGTAGCGATAATCGAACAGCGAGCCGCAGGAATTGGCCACATCCGCTTCCCCGGCGACCGGCAGGGTGGTCTCGCACCGGCCCACATCGTAATAACGTTCCTCCTTCGTGAGGGGGAAACGATCGGGAACCACGCGGTTTCCGGCAGTGTCGACCCGCAGCCCCACCGAGCCGGAGAAATTGTTGCGGTTGCTGTTGAAATGGCCCGCAACGGAGATGAAATCCCCATTGCTGCCGATCGGCTGATAGACCTTGGCGTTGAACTGCGTCTTGTCGACTTTCGCGAAATTGCCATAGGGCGAATCGTAGGTCGCCTTGCTGGCAGAGAGCCAGGCGCGCGTGCCCGACGATGTCAGCACGCCCGTATTCACCGATCCGAAGACCCGGAAATAGGAGAAATCGCCATAGGACACGGCGAGGCGGGAGCCGAATTCCTCGGTAGGGATCAGCGTGCGGTAATTGACCGTGCTGCCGCTCGCCGATGCGGTGGGGCTGTCGATATCGGTGGTGCCGAGATTGACGTTCACCTGATCGATCAGCTCGGGATCGACCTGCTGGTTGGTATAGAGGGCATAATTGCCGGTGTCGTTCAGCGGGATGCCGTCCACCGTCTGCGAGATGCGCGTATCGTCGAAGCCGCGAATCGTGAGCGTGCCGCCGGCCGAACCATAGGGATCGTTGTTCTGGAAGCTCACGCCAGGCAACTGGTTGATCACGTCGTTGACCGTCTGGCCCGGCGTCTGCCTGGCGATGAATTCCTGCGTCAGCACGGCCTTTGCCTTGGACGTGTTGGGCGTCGAGACACCGCCCACGTCCACGCTCCCGCCCGCCTCCGCCGTGACCACGATCTCGTCCTCGAAATCGATCGAGCCGGTGGACTGGGCATGCGCCGCGGTCACGCCCAGGGCGAGACCGAGTGCCGTCAATGACGGACCTGAAACCCAACGAACCATCATGTTTCCCCTTCATCAAGCAGATGTTGCGCTGCAGCATCCGCCGGCTAGAAGGTGATCGTTTCACGGCCATGACAGGGGAGCCCGATCAGCCCGATACAGGCCACGTTTTCCTCCGGCCTGTTGCGATAAGGGGATGAACGGATGATTGTGTTACAGATCGGGGAAACGCCCAGGCCGTGGCGGCCAGCGGCCCCTTACGGCAAAGCCTTCGTCATCCCAGATCGAGCGAGGCGGTGAGATCGCCCGGGGCCACGCCGGAAGCCCCGATCATCGCCCGCTCGCGTTCGTGGAGGCCGGGCAGCTTTTCCAGCCCGAAGCGGCGCGTGATGAAGCGGGCGATCGAACCGGTGTCGTAAATCGTGTGGTCCACCTGCCCCTTGCGCGCGTGCGGCGAAACGACAAGCGCCGGGATCCGCGTGCCGGGGCCCCAGCGATCACCCTTGGGCGGGGCGACATGGTCCCACCAGCCGCCATTCTCGTCAAAGGTGACGACGATGAGCATCTTCTCCCATTGCGGCCCCTTGCGCAGCGCGTCGATCACGCCGGCGATGTGCCGATCGCCCGCGTCCACGTCCGAATAGCCGGCATGCATGTTGAGGTTGCCCTGCGGCTTGTAGAAAGTGACCGGCGGCAGGCGCCCATCGCGCGCATCGGCGAGGAACATGTTGGTCCGCGCCGTTTCACCTTCCCCGCCATCGCGCAGATGCCGCTTGCGCGCCTCGGTACCCGGCCCGAACTGCATGAAATAGTTGAATGGCTGGTGATGCGGCTGGAAATTGGGACGGGTCGGGAACTCGTTGTTGGTGAGGCGCCCTTCCAGCGCCGCGCCCCAGCCGCCGCCATACCAGGCCCAGTCGATTCCCTTCTCCGACAGCAGATCGCCGATCGTCTTGTGGCTTTGCGGCACCAGCGTGTTCGCGCTCGACCAGTTGGCATAGCCGGGCCTTGCCGGATCGAGCTCGTAAGTCGGCGCATAGGGCGGCATCATCGTATTCACCGCCCAGAAATCCGGCGAGAGCGTCGTGGGCACGAATTGCGGCGGGCCGTCCATCGCGCTCCCGGGCGAACCCGGTTTCAGCCTGGGCCGTATCCCCTGCGGATCATCGCCGTCGAGGATCGTGATCCGGCCCCTGGCGGGGCTCTCGTCGGCCCGAGAATAGAACGGAGGTCGGGCGGCGATCAGATATTGATGATTGAGGAACGAACCGCCGAAGGCACCCATGAAGAAATTATCGCACAGCGTGAATTCGCGCGCGATCTGCCACAGGCGAAGGTTCGCCGAACCATCGGCATAATGCCCCATCACCAGCGCCCCGCTGTCGCCCCACGCGACGAAACCGTCGTTACGACCGCCATTGATCTGGAGCTGGTTGTTGTAGAAGGCATGGATAAGGTCGCGCGTCACCAGGCCATGGGGCAGCGGATCGCCTTCCGGAGTCGAGAGCGCGAAGGGCGCATTGGGCAAAGGCGGGAGATCGTCCGGCCCGATCAGATATTCCCGATGGTCGACCACTTGCCTGTCCGAAACCAGCCCTTCCCAGATCTTCGGCAGCCGCTCCAGCACGCGGCCGTTGCGATCACGTTGCAGGAAGCGCTCCGGCGGCACGGCCGACAGCGGCTGTTGCAGGCCCGGGAAGTCGGCAAACAGATTGTTGAAGCTGCGGTTCTCCGCATAGATCATCACGATCGTCTCGATATGCGCGCGCAGATCGGCGTCCTCGCCCGCCTTTGCCCTGCCCGGCGTCGTGGCCCCGGCCGGGACGCCCGCAGCCAGCGCCAGGCCGGTAACGCCCAATACGCCGAGGACAGCGCGCCGGTCGGGATTCTCGAGCGTATCCTCCTCTTCGACAGAGTTGGAAGGTTTCCCATCGCGATCGGTCATGCTCATCTCCGGTTCAAAGGCACTTTCCTGCGGACATGAGCGCTCGACCGAATCAAGCCTTCGCGTCGCCCCGTTTTCCCAGCATGATATGATGTCCCCTCGATGAAAACAGGTCTTCGGCATCGCCTCCGCGGGGCAGCTGCCCAAGCGGCGATAGCGCTGTCATCGCGCTCATTCCGGTAAGCCCTCCAGGGCGAATTGATCGAGGCCCGCTGTCAGCGAGACGAGCATGCCGCGCAGTTCGGCCTCGTCCATATCGCGGATGATGAAGACGATGCGCGTGCGCCTGTCCTCGCTCGGCCAGGCATTGAGCGCGACCGGCGTATGCAGGACATGCTGCACGCCGTGGATGACGAGCGGCCTGTCCAGCCCCTCGATATTGACGATGCCCTTGATCCTGAGCAGGTCCGGCCCCTTGAACCTGGTGAGGATGCCCATCCAGTGGTCGAAGGCGAAGTCCTTCACCGGGTCGTCGAAGGTCAGGCAGATCGCGCGAATCCTGTCGTCGTGCCGGTTCACATCGTGGTGATGGCCGTGCCCATGCGCATGCCCGTGGTGATCGTAAGCCTCGGCATTGAGCCAGCGTTGAACGTCGTCGCTCTTGGTTTCGGGATTGTAGATACCCGCATCGAACAGGCGCTGCGCGTCGACTGCGCCGTCAAGCACGCGCAGGATGGGCGCCGCCGGATTGAGCAGGCGCAAGCGGGCTTCCAATGCCTCGATGTCGAAGGCGGAGGCGATGTCGGTCTTGGTGAGCAGGAGACGATCCGCAACCGCCGCCTGCTTGACCGATTCCTCCTGCGCGTCGAGCGTCGCCATGCCCGTTGCCGCATCCACGGTGGTGATGACGCCGTCCAGCCGGTAAAGCGATTGCAGATGATCGTCGGCCATCAGCGTGTGCAGGATCGGCGCCGGATCGGCCAGCCCCGTAGTCTCGATCACCACCCGGTCGAACCAGCATTTACCGTCACGAACGAAGCGGAAAGGCGCGTCACGCAGCGTCTGCAGCAAATCCCCGCGAATGGTGCAGCACAAACAGCCGCCCATCATCTCGACGACGAGGTCTTCGGTAGAACGCGCCACGAGATCGTGATCGAGCCCTACCGCGCCGAATTCGTTGATGACGACCAGCGCCCGGCTCATCGCGGGATCGCGCACCAGCGCATTGAGCACTGTGGTCTTCCCACTGCCGAGGAAGCCGGTGAGCACCGAGATGGGAATGAGCGAGCCCTGGCCGGGAAGGAACAGGCTCATTCCGGCACTCCTTCGCCTCGGGCGGCCAGTTCCTCGCGCGCTTGCCGGAACCAGGCCCGGACGCGCCGAAGATGCTCCTCCCCCCAGGCCTGGATGAAACGCTGGGTCGTATGATCTCCCACGTCATCCAGGGCCGCGATCCTGCGCTCGACATAGTCGGCGGTTAGCGGAATACCGCACAGCACCGTTATGCAGTGCTTCCAGTCCTCGTAATTTCGCAGGAACGGGGGCTCAGCCATTGTCACGGACCCTTCAATTATCGTGTCGGGAGGACGGTCATCGCAATGACCTCCCGGTCTCGTTAAAATTCGCACGGTCGCCGAGCCGAACCCTGCGTGGCTCGACCTCGCGGCTGTTGATGCCTTCCGCGCCTTCGAGCTCATCAGAAGGCGGGATAGATTTTGACATGATATATCATGACTTAAAAGTCCATCCCGAACGAGCAATGGATCCGGCCGCATTCTATGCTGCTCACGCGCTTCGGTCGCCGAGTGGGATCATAGCAGCCCATCGTCCGCGAATGCTATTTCGTGCAGCACGATGCCTGAAAAAGCAAGGAAAATTCAATTAGTTACAAAGGCAATTACGGCCTTGCTTCAGGCAACGATCTCCGAGCGCCAAACATCATCCCGCCCTTTGGCAAGTTTCCATCTCTTGGAGACAATCCGTGTGCCTTTGGCCGTACGATAGGCGGGAACGGTCAACTCGATAATGCCGTCGGACGGATGCCATTCACCCATAAGGACGGTACCATCGCCAAACTCGACGAAGCATTCGGGTTCCGTTTTTCCATCATCCTCGACAACGACCCGGCCTTGCCGAAACGCGTGGCTGTGGGGAAAGATGAAGCGCATGCCTTGCCCTCCTCCGATCAGCAGGAACACACCCGACCGAGACTGCAAGAGGCGAGCCCGGTTTACAAGAGCCCCTTCTCTGCACTTGCAGAGAACGCTGGGAGGGCTCAGCGCTGTTGGCTCACGATCCCGTCCCTATGGCATCCACGCGTTTCCACGCGAGCCGGAACAGCAAGGCCGCCAAGGGCAGCATGACGACGGAGACGATGGCGATCGAAGGCCCCAGGCCGATAGTGAAGCCGTCGGCGATGCCGGCAGCGATCGATGGCCCCAGCCCGAGACCGATCACATTCAGTATGAGCAGGTACAAGGATATCGCGAAGCCGCGATAATTATTGGGTGTCGTGATCTGAACGACGAAGGGGCCCAAAGTAGGCGACAGCGAAATGAAGAAGACGACGCCCGCTATGCCCAGCAAGGCCGAGAAAGTGCTGTCCCCCAGAGTCAATAAGAGCGCAAAGGGAACCGCAACCAGCCCGCCCGCCGCCGCGATGCGAAGAGCCGCGACTTCCGCTCGCAATCGCCGCACGCGGTCAACGGCGATCCCGGCCATCGCCATGCTGACAGGTCCCAGGATCAACAAGGCGCCTCCGAAGGCCCAACCGCTATCCGTGATGCTGAAACCGAATTGTCGCTGGAGCAGCGCAGGCGTCCATGAGAAGAAGCTGTAATTGACGATCGAGATGCACGAGAGAGCGGTGACGAACGGAAGATAGAACCGATATCGGGCGAGCAGGTTGGCCTGCTGCCGGTTTGATGGACACCGAGATAAGTTCATTCAGGCTACCCCAGCTTCGCGTTCGAAGTCGATAGGACTGAGGTAACCCAGGGTCGAGTGACGCCGGGTCGGGTTGT
>Ga0164243_10000565_pt1 | contig 67125 bp, 57 predicted proteins | sample OricompcompostOP_FD_108781 | JGI IMG/M metagenome (GOLD analysis project Ga0164243, IMG submission 108781) | Organic Plus compost microbial communities from Emeryville, California, USA - Original compost - Organic plus compost (OP) | ecosystem: Engineered > Solid waste > Mixed feedstock >... | reverse complement strand
GTTCACTGCCGGCCCAGCGAGCGCGACCAGCAGCTCCTGACCCGGCTTTTCCGGCATCCTTTCGATGCTTGCGACGCCACCGATGGGAAGCAGCGTAATGTCGCGGGTCCCGATGCCGAAATGCCGGGCAGCCAGGACATGACCGTATTCATGAGCCACAACGCATCCGAACACGGCGAGAATGAATACAGTCGCCTCGATAGCCGCCGCTTGTCCGCCCTTCGATCCGGCGACGAAAGCGAACCACGCAATGAGCAGAAAGAATGTGAGGTGTATCCGCACCTCGGTGCCGGCAATGCGCCCGAGCGATATGGACCAACCCATCATGCACACTCCCGGAGGCGTTCGCGCCGCCTCACATCTCGACCCTTGGACCGAGCAATGCTGCTCACTATCGAGATAGATGTCTAATGGGAGAGAAACAACGGAGCCGGCGGCTTCTGCAGCATGCTTTTCGTCGCGCCTCCCAAGACGAAATCGCGAATGCGCGAATGTCCGTACGCGCCCATGACGAGGAGATCGATCTCATGTGAAATGGCATATTCCTCCAACGCCTCACCAATCGATCGGTCCTGCCCGTCGATCACATCCAACTCGAGCTGCACGCCATGCATCTGCAAGTGAGCGGCAAGTTGTTCGTTGGTTCGCGTCGTTCTGATTGATTTTTCGTGTGCGACGGTAACGGCGCGCACACGGTCTGCCTGTTGCAGGATCGGGAGCGCATCTGCGACCGCGCGCGCCGCAGGCCGGCTAAAATCCCACGCGATCGCCACGGTCTGGAACATTGGCGACCGCTTGTAGCGGCTAGGATCCGGAAGGATCATGCATGGCCGACCGGAGCCAAAGACAACGCATTCGGCATACCAATGTTCGATGCTGTCCCCGTCACGTACTGGAATGATGGTGAGATCTCGCAACCGCGCGTGATCTACCAGCACATCAGGCACCAACGCAGTCAGGCACCGTTCAACCATGCGCTCGCCGAAAATGCCGCGCGGTTTTGCCGCGGCTTCGAATGCATCGAGCAGCTCGCGTGCGTTGCTTGACGCCTTCTGCTTCTCGGTAGCGATGATGGCTGGAAGGTTCAATAACTTATCTGCCAGAAAATTGCTGCCGCCGGGCACCCTTACATCTATTTCGAAAGAAATTGCGGACATCCGTGTTCCAAGTGCCGCACCGATCGCGACCGCTTGGTCAACGCTGCCGCGCAACGTTGGCTCCGGATAGCTGGTTAGCACTAGCAACGTGTCCTTGAAGCTCATCTGTACCCCACCTAATTGAATTGTATTAATTTTACCCACGATAACGCTCCGACTCGCATTGACTGAGATCAACAGCGGCGGTCGGTCGAGATGATAGCGATATAATATGGGAAATTGGTCTTCGGCAGAAGTGCGACAACAGCGGCGCGATGGCCTTTGGCACGCGAGTTCCGCGGACCTCGATTCACGAGGGGGTGACCGCGCGCCAGCATTTGCCCCACTTTCGCAGCGCGAAAATAAAACTTCGTCCGTTGCCCCTGAAATAACCTCGCGCAGCGATCTTGATCGGCTTGTCCGATCGTCCCTCATGCGCACAACGCTTGGACGCTCGCCGCTCTCCTTTGTGAATGCCTGTACGGATTGGCTTGGCCATCTGGCCGTGGCGCCAGGACTTCAACAGCAGCTGTTGGCACTTGCGATCGATCGATCGATCCAACTCTGGACATACGCCGCCACCTGCGCCCTCACCGGCGCACGGCAGGCGGATCCCTGCGTTACACCTCTGCCGCAGGACAAGCGCTTCGCGGACCCGTCTTGGTCGACATGGCCGTTCAACGTGATCCAGCAGGCATTTCTCATGCAACAGGATTGGTGGGAGCAGGCGACGACAATGGCGCCGGGCATATCGCCGCACAATGCGCGTGCGGTGTCATTCCTGGCGCGGCAGGTTCTCGATCAGTTCGCACCCAGCAACTTTGTAGCCACGAATCCGGTGGTTCTGCGCAAGACGCTTGAAACCGGCGGCAGGAACCTGTGGGACGGCGCCCGCAATTTTTCGGATGACCTGCAGCGAGTTCTGTCCGATCGCCCTCCGGCCGGAGCGGAGGCTTACAGGGTTGGCGACACAGTCGCCTGCACGCCCGGTTCGGTGATCTTCCGCAACGAGTTGATCGAACTGATCCAGTACAGCCCGATGACAGACCAAGTGTACCCTGAGCCTGTTCTGATCGTGCCGGCATGGATCATGAAATACTATATCCTGGATCTATCGCCCGAGAATTCACTGGTGCGGCATCTCGTGCAGGCTGGCCATACCGTGTTTATGATCTCATGGCGCAATCCTCACCCCGAGAACCGCGATCTCGGTATCGACGACTACCTGTCGCTCGGCATTGATGCCGCACTGGCCACGGTCAAGACAGTGGTTCCCGGCCATCCCATCCATGCGGTCGGCTATTGTCTGGGCGGCACATTGCTTGCGACGGCCGCGGCTGCGCTCGGACGACGCAAGCACCAATCTCTTAAGACGCTTACGCTTCTGGCAGCGCAGACGGACTTTGCCGATGCCGGCGAGTTGACGCTGTTCATTGACGAGAGCGAGGTCACCTTCCTGGAAGACCTGATGTGGCAGCGGGGAATTCTGGAAGCGCGGCAGATGGCAGGAGCTTTCCACCTTCTGCGTTCTAATGATTTGATCTGGTCTCGGGTTGTGCGCGACTATCTCCTTGGCAGCCGCTTGCCAATGTCGGACCTGATGGCGTGGAGTTTGGACGCCACTCACATGCCCTATCGCATGCACAGCGAATACCTGCGGCGGTTTTTCCTGAACAATGATCTGGCCGCGGGCCGCTATGTCGTGGACGGGATGCCGATCGGACTCTCCAATATCGACGTTCCAATGTTTGTCGTCGGGACAGAATGGGATCACGTCGCACCGTGGCGGTCGGTTTACAAGATCCACTTACAGGCGGACGTGGATGTCACCTTCACGTTGACGACGGGAGGACACAACGTCGGCATCATTAATCCACCGATGAACTCCAAGCGCGAATATCGCATCGGAACGCATGCTCACACGGCCGCCTATGTTTCGCCAGATCAATGGTTAGTATCGCACGCGGCCAATCCCGGATCGTGGTGGATGGCTTGGATGGAGTGGCTGAAAGCAAGGTCTTCGGCGCGTCAAGCGCCGCCTTCTATTGGGGCGCCGGCGAGCGGCCTACGTCCCATTGAAGCTGCTCCTGGCAGCTACGTGTTCGATCGCTGAATTTATCGACTGGCTTAGGTTGAGGTGACGCGAAGTAAACCAACTGGAGTAGTGCAAAATGCAAGCCATGAATGTGACAGAGCAGTTGAATGCCATTCAACACATGCTCCTGCCGACTTCCGAAATGTCGGAGACCATGCAAAAAAACGCATGCTCGTTCTGGGAGAATCAAGACAAGATTCTCGACGCCATGGAGGCATTTGCCGGCGGCTGGTTCGAACGCCGTCATGCCGGCACACATGCCGCGCTCGAAGCGGCCCAGCGAATGTGCAAAGCCGAAACACCGGCCGATCTGCTTCGAGAGTATCAGCAATGGGCCAGCGGCGCCATGCAACGGCTGATGGCCGATGGTCTGGCCTGCCAACAGGAATACATGGTCGTTATCGGCGCTGTTGCGTCGCCGTTGGTGCCGCAGCGCAGCGAAAGGCAACCTGACACTTCGCAATACGAACCGTCCGCCGCGGCCAGCGCCAGGGTTGCCTGAGCGCAATTGCGATCGACAACGTCGGAACCTGGCGCTCTGGCGTCGCACAGGCGGGAGCTCTGCGCCCGCGTCGTAAGCCGTGGACGATTCAGGCTGCGGGCCCACGCCTCGCGCGTGGGCTTCGAAGCCCCCTTAGCCCAAGGTCACAACCGCCGGAAAGCAAGGCGGACCTGCTTTTCGGTCTCAATGACCGCAAAGAAAGCCACGCCAAGCGCGACGATAATAACTCCATCAATGAACGGGACCGACTCCGTTCCAAACAGGTATTGCAAGGGAGGCAGGTAGGTGACAGCGAATTGCGCGGCCGTGACAGCGATCACCACGCCCCAGACCACCTTGGTGCCTCGTACTGCTTGCCAGGTGAGCGACGTTCCATAAATGTTGCGAACGAAGAAAAGATGGAAAATTTCCAGGACCACAAGCGTATTCAACGCGATCGTGCGCGCCAATTCTGGCGAATAACCCTTGTCGATTGCATAGGCATAGATGCCGAATACGCCACACAGGAACAGCACGGAGACTAAAATGATGTGCCAGATCAGGCCTGCATCGAGAAGCGGCTCGTGACGAGGACGCGGCGGACGGCGCATAGTCCTGGCCTCCGTCGGCTCGAAGGCCAACGCAATTCCGAGCGTGATCGCCGTGATCAGATTGATCCATAGAATTTGCACTGCCGTCACAGGCAGCGCCATCCCGAAAATAAGCGCAACAATGATTGTCAGGGCTTCACCCGCATTTGTCGGGAGCGTCCAGCTGATCACCTTCTTGATGTTATCGTAGACGGTGCGTCCCTCGCGTACCGCCGCTGCGATTGATGCGAAGTTATCATCCGCAAGCACCAGCTCTGATGCTTCCTTGGCCGCTTCGCTGCCCTTGCGGCCCATCGCGATCCCCGCATCGGCACGTTTCAGCGCCGGCGCATCATTGACGCCATCCCCCGTCATGGCCACGGTCAGACCGTGGGCCTGAAGAGCGGTGACGAGGCGGAGTTTGTGTTCAGGACTGGTGCGGGCAAAGATATCAGTATCAAGCGCGGCAGCGGCCAGGGCGGCATCGTTCATGTTATCAAGATCGATCCCGGTCAGAACCTTGTCACAATTCTGCAACCCAATTGCGCGGCCAATTGCGGCGGCTGTGCCAGCATGGTCGCCAGTAATCATTTTCACGCGAATGCCGGCGCCTTGACATTCAGCCACCGCAGCAACAGCCTCGGCCCGCGGCGGATCGATCAGGCCGACGAGGCCAATCAAAATGAGTTGGCCCGGCAGATCCGCTACTTCGAGCGTCGTGTGACTCGGCTGCACAGGCCGCGTCGCCAACGCCAGAACGCGTTGGCCCTTGGCGGCGATGCGCTCTGCCACGCCGAGCCAGTAGCCCTTGTCCAGCGGATCAGCGCCACCAGATGCATTGCGCTCGGCGGAACACATTGCGAGGATTTGCTCCGGCGCACCTTTGACATACGCGAAGGCGCGGCCGTCATGGTCGTGATGCAGCGTCGCCATATAGCGGTGCCGGGCATCGAAGGGAATCACATCTGTCCTGACCCATCCAGGCAATGTGCTGAGCCCATCGCCCCAAAGCTTTCCTGAAAGGGCGAGCAGGGCGCCCTCCATGGGGTCGCCCTCGACTGTCCAAGTCCCATCGCGTTCCTGCAATGCCGCATCGTTGCACAGGGCTGCGGCTCGAGCGACTTCATCGAGAATGGCGTGCTTGCGCGCGTTCGTGACCGTATCGCCCAACCGTATGTCGCCTGTGGGAGCATAGCCATCGCCGTCAACCGAGAAGACATCACGACACGCAGCGACTGAGGCGACCATCATCTCGTTACGCGTCAGCGTACCGGTCTTGTCGGTGCAGATCACCGAGACTGATCCAAGCGTTTCGATCGCCGGCAAGCGGCGGACGATGACGTTTCGCCGTGCCATGGCCTGCACACCGATTGCGAGCGTGATCGTCAGAACGGCTGGCAATCCCTCCGGAATCGCTGCCACTGAAAGCCCGACAACAGCCATGAACAGTTCAGAGAATTCACGTTGCGCGACGAAATACCCGAAAATGAGCAGCGCAGCTGCAATCAACAGGATCAAAATCGTCAGCCAGCGCGCGAAGCGGTCCATCTGATGGACGAGCGGCGTGGTCAACGTCTCCACTCTGGAGAGCATTCCGCTGATACGCCCGATCTCCGATGCCGCCCCGGTGGCAACCACCACTCCGCGCCCGAGGCCGCCGACGACAAGAGTGCCGCTGAAGGCCATGCACGAGCGGTCGCCGAGTGCCGCGTCTGCGGCAACAGGATCCGTTGCCTTATCAACCGGCACGGATTCGCCAGTCAGGATCGCTTCCTCGATTCGAAGCCCGTCCGCCTGGATCAAACGCAGATCTGCGGGCACCTTCTCGCCGGGCTCCAGAAGGACAATATCGCCAGGAACAACCAGCGCGCCCTCCAGACTTTGACGATGCCCGTCGCGCAAAACGGAGGTGTGCGGGGCCAACATCTGGCGTATGGCTTCCATCGCTTCTTCCGCCCGACCTTCCTGGACAAAGCCGATGATCGCGTTGGCAATCACAACTGCGAGGATAATCCCGGTGTCGATGAAGTGTCCGAGCCCTGCAGTGATGACGGCCGCACCGAGGAGCACGTAGATCAGGACATTGTGAAAATGCGCGAGGAAGCGAAGGAAGGCGCTGCGTTTCGGAGGCGCGGGAAGGCGGTTAGCGCCAAATTGCCGCAGACGACTCTCTGCCTCACCTTGGCTCAAACCCCTTGGCGTTGAATTAAGCTCAGCTAGCGTGGCCTCTGCCGAACGAGCATGATGTACAATCGGCGCTTCCGCATCACCCATGCAGGAATCTCCCAAGAAACGGAGCAGCTGATAACCAGCCGCCGCATGCGACAGAAATCGTAGCAACGGTGGCGGTCTTGTAACAAACTCCCGTGAATTCAAGACAAATATCTCGGGTTTCCATCCCCCTTACTGATTGGCCCAACGGATGAGCTTCCGCCCTGATCCGCGCGCACCACGCGCAACGTCAGTGGACCGAACTTCTACGACCGTACGGACACAGCGATGAGATCAAGATGAAGACCCGCAGGCTTCGGCCAGCCGGTAACGTCCGGGACGTCTGCCCGATACAATCGCGAAGACAAGGCTGACCTATGGGGCGCGTTCAACAGCGCGAGATCAGCGAGATGCGCCGGACAAGCTCATCACGATCGACACGTCGTGTCGCGCACGGTGTTCCCGTATCGACAAAACCGCCCTCAAGTGTGCGGTCCGAGTATGGGTAAAATCCAAGGGCGCTGAAAGGCTGATCAGATCCCGCATGGTCTCAGGTCTGCATGAGTCCGCTCTTCAGAGCGAAAGCGTCTCAGACGATTGTGCGGATCGGCTGTCCCGATAGCCAGGCCTCGATGTCTTCAACGACGCCCGAGAAATAGGTCCGGTAACTGTTCTCGGTGACATAGCCGAGATGGGGAGTTGCAACCACATTGGCGAGGCTGCGAAAGGCGTGATCGAGCGGCAGCGGTTCCTGGTCGAAGACATCAAGTCCGGCGCCGGCAAGCCGTCCGCTCGATAATGCCGCAATTAACGCCGTCTCATCGACGATCGGTCCGCGTGACGTGTTGAGCAGGATCGCGCCGGGTGGCAGCAGCGCAAGTTCATCCGCCCCGATCAAGCCGCGTGTTTCACCATTGAGCGGAATGTGGATCGACAGCACATCGCTACCCGCGAGCAAGGCCTGCAGCGATGGCGCGTAGCCGATGCCAAGCGCCGCAGCACGGTCCTTAGCATGGCTGCGGCTCCAGCCCCTGACCTCCATGCCAAAAGCCTTGCCATATGTCGCAACGCGCGAGCCGAGTGTGCCAACGCCGATAATGCCGAGCCTGAGGCCGCTCAGATCGCGTCCGACTGTCCGTTGCCAGGGGCCGCCCTGCCGGAAGTTTTCCACCTCACGCGGGAGATGTCGAACGAGCGCCAGCAGCAAGGCCCAGGTCATTTCGGCAGCCGGGCCCGAAAAGTTCTCGGTGCCGCAGACCGTAATGCCGCGCGCAGTCGCGGCGGCAGTGTCGATTGATGCGTTGCGGCTTCCCGTGGTGATCAGCAGCTTGAGATTGGGCAGCCCGGCCAGGCGCGCAGCATCGAAGTGAGTACGTTCGCGCATCGCTACGGCGATGTCATAAGGCGCGAGCGCTTCGAGCAATTCTGCCGTATCGGCGATGTGCTCGCGGAACGGTGTGAAGGCAACCCGGCCTTCGAGCCGGGTGAAGTCAGCCCGGGACAGCGCAGCGTCCTGATAATCATCCAGCAAGGCGCAGCGCAGCATGTCATGGGGGTCCTTATCATGGGGTCCGTTCGGTAGCGGCGGTGCCGAGATAGCGGCTCGAGATGGCGTCGCGGTCCATCAGCGTCGCGGCCGCACCTTCCAGCGTGATTGCCCCATTCTCGAGGACGTAACCGTAGGAGCCGTGACGCAGGGCGAGTGTCACGTTCTGTTCGACAACCAGGATTGCAAGCCCGCTCTCGCGGTTGATCCGGTCCAGGATGGCAAAGATGTCGCGCGCGACCAGCGGCGCGAGGCCAAGCGAGGCTTCGTCAACCAACAGAAGTCGCGGTGCCCCGACCAGCGCCCGGCCGATAGCGAGCATCTGCTGCTCGCCACCGGACAGGAAGCCTGCCGGCGTCGTCCGGCGCGGTTTTAATTGCGGAAACCAGGCATAGATGTCGTCGAAATTCCGGCTGCTTCGTTGCTTTCGCCCGCTGAGTGCAAAGGTTGCAGCGGCAAGGTTTTCTTCCACCGTCATGGCCGGGAAGACGTGACGGCCTTCGCGGACATGCAGCAGACCGCGCCGCGCCAATTGGTGCGACGGGATCCCGATGATGTCTTCGCCGAAAAAGCGGATCGTGCCGCGACCGATCCGACCGTTCTCAAAAGGCAGAATGCCTGAGGCCGCCTTCAGCACGGTCGACTTGCCGGCACCATTGGCGCCGAGCAGAACGGTGAATCCGCTTTCGGGGACCATGAGCGAGACGCCCGACAGCGCCTGCACGGAGCCGCCATAGCTGACGTCGAGCGTCGAGATGTCGAGGGCGGCCGTCATCACGTCATTCTGTCTTCTGGAAACCACCGACTGGCGTCACGGTGAATTGCCCGTTGGGCCAGGAATAGCGGTAAATTACGCCATAGGGGATGCGCTGCTTCTCGAAAGAGATCGGTGTGCCGAAGATGCCGCCCGAATCCCAGTCCTTCAGCGCGTTGATTTCGGCTATCAGAGTGTCGCCGTTCAGCGGCTTGCCGGCGTCGATTGCCCTGCCGATCACCTCGCGCAGGATCATCGCGGTGGCCCAGCTCTGCATGTAACCGATATTCGCGTAGCCGGTATACGGCTTGGCAGTCCAGGTTCTGAGGTAACCATCGATCACCTTCAGCATCGGCTCCTGGCGATCCTTCAGCGCAAGCTCGACCGAGACGGTGCCGAGATAGCCATCGACCGCTGAGCCGATGCCGCTGACGACGTCGGGATGCGAGCCAAACAGCGTGCCCATGAAGGGAGCCTTGACGCCATATTCACGGGCCAGCTTGGCAATCTCAGGCCAGATGTTGCCGGCATAACCGTGGAAGATCACATAATCCGGCTTCGCGTTGCGAAGCTTGATCGCATGGGCGGTCACATCGACGCCGGTGAACTTGGTTTCTTCCTCAAGCACGATGTTGATGTCCATGGCCTTGGCCATGGCACGAGCATTCTCAAGCGGGTCTCGCCCGAATTCGGAGGCGGAATATACGATCGCGACCTTTGGCGGTGTCGAAGCGCCTTGCGCCTTGATGTGCTTGAACAGCAGCCCGATCATGTCGGAATAGGTCGGCCCGACCAGGAAGTGATATTTATATTTGGCGACGTCGACCAAGTCGGAGCTGGCGCCCGTATTGGCCATCAGCACCTTGTAGCGTTCATTGTTCTCGGGCGAGATCGCGCGGACGAATGGCGTACCGTCGCCGGCCGCGAAAGTCAGATTGCCGTCCGCGGCGGCCTTCTTGAAGCCAGCGACGCCGAGTTCGACCTTGTACTCGTCGTCGTAATAGGAAGCATCAATCTTACGGCCTTTGATGCCGCCATTCTTGTTGATGTAGTCGATCGCGTGCTGCCAGCCGATCTGCTGCGCCTGTCCGGTGACGGCGATCGGGCCGGACAGGGGCACCGGGATCGAGAATTTCAAGTCCTGCGCTGCAGCCGGTGCGCTTATCAGGCAGGCCCCCAGCGCAAGCGGAGCAGCGAGCCGACAGATCTTCGTCATCCAATGGGTGGTCATTGTTGTCTCCTCCTCAGGGTGTTGCCGGATGGCGCTCTGACGGCGCCTTCAGCCCTCCGGCCGGGAATCGAAGGTCTCGCTCCGCCCGAATGCTCGCTCGACCAGCCCGACCAGCCCGCGCGGCTCGAACAGCAGGAAACCGATGATGAGCGAGCCGAAAATGATCTCGCGCAATGGCGCGATCAGGCCGGCAAGGTCGGCGCCCTTGCTGACCGCCGTGAGTCCGTGTTGCAGCAGTTCCGGCATCAAGGTCATGAAGATCGCACCGAGGATCGAGCCCAGGATTGAAGCCCGTCCACCGACAACGACCGCTGCCAGGAAGAAAACCGAGACCAGCAGCGTGAACTGGTCAGGCGTAACGATCCGCAAAAAAGCGGCGGTGAGTGCGCCGGCGGCACCCGCGAAGGCAGCACCGAGGCCGAAGGCAAGCAGCTTGGTGCGGACAACGTTGATGCCGAGAACCTCGGCTGCATAGTCACGCTCGCGCACGGCGATGAACGCGCGGCCGATGCGGGTGCGGAATAGATTCCGCGCCGCCACCAGCAGTGCCACCATGATGGCGACAACGACATAATAGAAACCTGTCTCGCCCATGCCGAACACATTAAGTTGCGGCAGCGACAGGCCTCGATCCCCGCCAGTCACACTCGTCCACTGCTGGAAGACGAAGTAGAGTGAGTATTGCGCGGCCAACGTCGCGATGGCGAGATAGACGCCCTTGATCCTGAGCGCGGGAATGCCGAAGACGAGCCCGACGGCAAAGGCCGCAAGCGCGCCACCCACAACATTGACCAGAAGCGGCGTGCCCAGATGCAACCACATCAGGCCGCTGACGTAAGCGCCGACGCCGAGAAACGCGGAATGGCCGATCGACAGCAGACCGGCATAACCGACCGTGATATTCAGGCCGACGGTCGCGATGATGTTGATCGCGATAAGCGATGCCATGTAGACGAAATAAACGCCCGCGAAGGCGGGAAAGAACACCAATCCCAAGCCGAGCACGAGCCACAGACCAAGCTGCACGCGTGGTGATATCCGCAGGCCAATCCTCGCAGGCGCCGGAAGAGTTGTGCTCGCGCTGGCCATCAGATGCGCTCGATCCGGTTTTCGCCGAATAGTCCGGTTGGTTTCACCACCATCACCAGCAGGACGACGAGATAAGGCAGGAAATTCTGCCAGGCGGCGCCGAGATAGGCGCCAACAAGGGTTTCCATCCAGCCGATCAGAAGGCCGGCGAAGCAGGCACCACCGACGCTGGTCATGCCGGCGAGCATGACGACGGCAAGCACGTTGAACGCAACGAGGCCAAGTTGTGGCGTGACCCCGTTCACCGATCCCGCGATGATGCCCGACGCGGCGGCGAGCACACCGGCAAGAATCCAGGTCAGCGAGAACACGCCCCGGATGTTGATGCCGAGTCCCTCGGCCGTGATCTGGTCGGAAGAGGTTGCACGGATCGCCAGACCTGCGCGCGAGAAGCGGTAATAGGCAACGAAGCCCGCCGCGATCACGCTCACGCCGACGAAGCCCCAGGCGAGTTTGCCTGGAATCAACAACTCGCCGACAAAGATCGGCTTGCGTGGAAGGATCTCCGAGAGCTGCAGCACATTCGGGCCCCAGATCAGCGCTGCGACGCCGCGAATGATCGAGCCGACGCCGAGCGTCACCATCACCAGGACGACAGCAGGTCGGCCGAGCAGATGCCGCAACAGGCCGCGCTCGATCGCAAGCGCCAGCAGCGCGGAGCCGGCGAATGCCGCCACAAGCCCCGCTATCCAGCCGAACCCCAGCTGCTGGTCGGTCATGAAGAACAGATAGGCGCCGAACATCATCATCTCGCCCATGGCGAAATTGAAGACGCTGCTCGACTTGAAGATGATCACGAAGCCAAGTGCGGCGAGCACATAGATGCTGCCCGAGGCGATGCCGATGATGCTGTATTCGATAAACTGGAGCATGCTCTGACCGCTCATGCAGCGCCAAGATAGGCTTCGATCACGCCCGGATGCTGACGCACCATGGCGGCATCGCCGGCCGCGATGACCTTGCCGAAATTCAGCACGACGACATGGTCAGACAGCCCCATCACCGCCTCCATGTCATGGTCGATCAACAGGGTCGTCACACCGCCGGTGCGCATGAAGCTGCGGATCGCCTCAGCCATGCGGCGCTTTTCCGGCGGCGGCATGCCAGCAAAAGGCTCATCCAGCATCAGCAGTCGCGGACGCATCACCATGGCGCGCGCCAGTTCGATCCGCTTTTGCTGGCCATAAGGCAGACCTGCGACGGGCCTGTCACGAATCTCGGCAAGCCCAAGCGGTTCGAGAATCTCTTCGTCGATGCGACGCGTCAGGATTGCCTCTTCGCGTGCCGCCGATCCCAGGAAGATGCTGGCGCTGAATAGGTTTGCCCGGAGTTCGGCATGGGCACCAAGCTTGACGTTCTCCAGGACACTCAGTCCCTGGAACAGCGCGATATTCTGAAAGGTGCGGGCAATACCCAATCGGGCCCGGGCGTTGCTGGGTGTCGCCAGAAGATCGCGTCCGTCATAGCGGGCCGTGCCCGAATTCGCCCGATAGAAGCCGGAAATGACGTTGAACAGGCTGGTCTTACCTGCGCCGTTTGGGCCGATCACGGCCGTGACACCATGCTCGCGCACCGACGCCGAGACGTCCGACAACGCCTGGATGCCGCCAAAGCCCAGGGTAATTCCCTCGAGTGTCAGCAAATCCCGCATACGCGGCGCCCATCCCCCTCATGCCGAGTCGGCGTTGATCCGCGACCCGTGTCATTGAAGTGGAACGCTAGCGGTATGCCGAGGCTACCAAAATGAGAAAGAAGCGCAAAGCATCATTGTGCCATGTGCAACGCTGCCGCCTGCACGGCGCTGTACGCTCCGCACAATCAAAATCTGGAGAACGATAGGATGATCAGAGTCGGCGATTTCGAGATCACGCGGATCGAGGAGATGGTGCTGGCCGAACCGGCCGCTACCTTCGCCGGCTTCGACGCGGCTGCGCTATCCCACCACCGCCATTGGCTGGTGCCCGACTATTTTGACGAGTCCGCAAACGCCTTCGTCACCTCGATCCATGTCTGGCTGGTCAAGACGCCAACACTGACGATTTTGGTCGATACCGGTGGTGGCAATGACAAGCAGCGTCCCGCCTCGCCCCGCTTCCACCAGCGCCAGGCTCCCTTCCTCGACACGCTCGCCAAGGCGGGCGTTACGCCCGAGACTGTCGATATGGTCATTCTGACCCATCTCCATGTCGACCATGTCGGCTGGAACACGCAATTGGTCGACGGGCGCTGGCAGCCGACCTTTCCACGCGCGACCTATGTCATGTCGAAGAGCGAGGTTGCCTGTCGCGACCCCAAGGCGGGAGCTGCCGACCATCCCCCGGCCTCGCATCAGCCTTTCATCGACAGCGTCCAACCGATCTTGGAGGCCGGTCTCGCGCGCCTGGTCGACGGTGACGAGACTCTGGCTGAGGGCATCGATCTGATGCCGGTCCCCGGTCATACCCCGGGCCAGATGGCGGTGCGCCTTCGTTCGCGCGGCGAGGAAGCGGTGTTTATCGCCGATGTCATGCATCAGCCGATCCAGGTTCCTATGCCTGAGATCAACAGCAAATATTGCGAGGATCAGGACCTTGCCAGGGCGACGCGGGCGCGCATTCTTGCCTATGCGGCCGACACCGGCGCGATCATTCTGCCCGGCCATTTTGGTCGGCCCCATGGTGGAACCGTCGAGCGCGATGGAGCGGGAAAGTATCGCTTCCGTCCGCTTGCAACAATGCCATAGGCGATTGCGGCTTTATGCCAGTCGCTCTTTGAAGACCGAGACGAGGTGATCGACGAAGAGTTTGACCTTCGTCGTCGCCTGTCTTGTCTTCTGGTAGACGGCATAGACACCATTCTCGAATTCGATATGGCTAACCTGATGCTGGGGGAAGAGCCTCACAAGCTCACCACTTGCCAGTTCCTCCCGGATGGACCAGTCCGGCATCAGCCCGATCCCGACCCCCGCCTTGATCATGCACAACAGGCCCTGGCCATTGTCGGTTCGGAAATTGCCATCGACCGGGACCTCGATGACCCGATCGTCATCGCTGCGGAAGCGCCAGACTGTCTGTCCGAGATTGACCCGATAAGTCAGACAGTTATGAGCAGCAAGATCGCCGGGCTGTAGCACTGGCGGATGACTGGAGAGATAATGCGGCGCGGCGCAGACGATGCGCGCACTCGATGTCAGCTTGCGGGCGATCAGTGAAGAATCGACCAGTTTGCCAATGCGGATGTCGACGTCAAAGTTCTGCTCGACCAGCGCCACGACACCGTTCGAGAGGACCAGATCGACCGTGATATCGGGATAGCGCGCCAGAAAGGCGGGCAAGGCAGGCACAATGATATGCTCGCCCACCAGCATGCGCGAATGCACCCGCAGGACGCCGCGTGGGGCGGCTTGCATCTGGGCAACGCTGTCATTTGCCTCGGCAAGATGTTGCAGGATCTGCTCGACCTGCCGGAAATAGGCCTCGCCTGCCTCGGTCAGCGCGAGCTTGCGGCTGCTGCGACTGAGCAGTCTTGCATTGAGTTGGGTCTCAAGCGCCGTCATGTGGCGCGAAACCGAGGCCGGCGAATAGCCCAGATTGCGCCCTGCTGCCGACAAGCTGCCGCTATGCACGACACTTACGAACAGCTTCAGCGTTCGAACCCATTCCATGCGATCCCTCCACTTTTTGCAAAGCTGTAAGGTATGGAGAGCTGTGCCGCAATGAAGATGCAAAGATAGCCCTGCTCCTGGCTCGCCGTGGCAGCTTTGCGAATCTCGAAAGCATGCTCTCCGCCGGCCGGCGATTCCGCTTGTCGGGGCCCCTTGCTAGGACTCCCCGACCTTACGAAGGAGGCGCATTTGGCAGTCGGCCGTTATGTCAGCGACCTGGATACGGGCGATGTGCTCGGGCCGGTAGAGTATGTGCTCAGCCCATTCGTGGTCCGGGAATATGCGCATGCCAACGAGATGCACCACCCCTTCTTCCAGGGGCTGCGCGAAGGACTCGTCATGCCGCCGACGCTGATCCATCTCGATAAGCTGCGGCTCTACAACCACGCCTGCCCGGCCGGCACCGGACCGGATGCGCGCATCCACTATGAGTATGACTGCACCGTGCATGAGCCGGTGAGGGTCGGTGCACGCCTCTCCGTCGGCGGCCGCGTCACGCAGCGCTTCACCAAGCGCGGACGCGACATGATGATCATTGAGATGGAACTGCACGACGTTGCCAACGGACGCCTCCTGGTCAGTTACCGCGACACCGTATTGCTGGCCTATGCCCCGAAGCAGGTTGCGAAAGAGGCCGCCGCGTCATGACCAACCCCCGTCTTCCTTTGCCGACCGGAACCGAGATCCGCACCGCACCGCGTCCGATGACGCGCGAGCGCATGCGTTGGTATGTCGATGCACAGCCAACTATCGGCGCCGATGATGGCCGTATCCACACTCAGCCGCCGACCATCCACGACGATGACGCTTATGCGCGCAAGAACGGGCTGCCCGGTATCATTGCCGACGGCATGATCTCGACCAACTGGATCCAGGGTTTGCTCTGCGATCTATTCGGCGAGGCTGTCGCCAGTCGCAGCCGTCTGCGCACAAAATATATAGCGCCGATTTATGAGGATCAGATCGTGATCGCGGCGGTCCGAGTGACTTCAGTCGCGCATACCATGGCCGGCGTAACAAGCTACGCCCTTGACGTCTGGTGCGAGGACGATGCCGGCAAGATGCTCACGGTTGGAGAGGCACTGGTTCATGTCGCCTAGGCCGGCTGCACTCGACGGCATTCGCGTTCTTGATTTCTCCCGGGTTTTCGCGGGGCCCGATTCGACCCAGATCCTGGGGGATTTTGGTGCCGACGTGATCAAGGTCGAAGAGCCCATTCGCGGCGACGATGCGCGTTATTTCGGCGCGACACAGGCTGAGCTTGATACCTTCGGCGGCGTCAGCCCATCCTTTCTCGCGTTCAATCGCAACAAGAGGTCGCTTTCGCTCGATCTCGGTTGCGAGGCGGGCCGCAATGTCGCTCGTCGCCTCGCTGCCGAGGTCGATGTCGTGCTGAATAATTTCCGACCCGGGGCGATGGCGAAATGGGGTCTCGGCTATGAGGACCTGAAAGCGCTCAATCCGCGCCTGATCTACGCAACCTTCTATGCTTATGGTGCGGAAGGACCACTCTCCGATTTCGGCGCCAATGACCTTGCTCTTCAAGCCCATTCCGGAATGATGAGCATCACCGGCGATGCCGACAGGCCGCCGGTGCGCTGCGGCACCGCGGCGATAGATCTGCACGCCAGTCTTGGCCTCGTCAGCGCGATTTCGCTGGCGCTGTTTCACCGTGAACGGACCGGCGCGGGGCAGGAGGTCGATACGTCGTTGCTGCTGTCCTCGGCCCATCTGATGAATTATTTCTACGCCGACTACTGGATGAGCGGGAATACCCATGGCCGAATGGGGACCGCCAATCATCTCAGCGTCCCGAATCAAGCCTTTCCAGCCTCGGACGGCATGGTCATCATCATCGCGCCCAACGACGAGATGTGGCGGCGTTGCGCGCGCGCACTTGATGCCGCTGCTCTCGATCGGCCGGAATTCTCGCGCTCCAGCTCCCGGCTCTCCCGCCGGCACGAGCTTGTTGCGGCATTGAGCGCAGTGACGTCCAGACTGAGCTGCGCCGAGATCATTGCGCGACTCAGCGCCGTCAAAGTCAACGTCGCCAAGGTCAACGATATCGGCGAGGCCGCCGATCATCCACAATTGGCAGCGGTCGGCGGCGTCGTCAGTTACGAGCGTCATGGCAAGCAGGTTAAGGCCGTAAGCTCGCCGTTCCGCATGGGCGCGACACCAGGCAGCGTGCGCCGCCCACCTCCCGAGATCGGCGAGCATACCGACGACGTGCTGGCGCAGTTCGGTCTGAGTGATGCGGAAATCGCTGACTACAGGCAAGGCGGTGCTTTCGGGAAGGTCAGTAGCGCCGCTTCCGTCTAGAGTGTTTGCTTGCGCAGTTCAGGCGCTTGGCAGCTTTTGAGTACAGGCTCGAACACACCTGCAAATCTTATCGATAGGAAGCCCCGATGCCGTTTCAGAATTTCAAGGTTGAGGTGGCCGATTTCATTGCGATCGTGACATTCGATCGCCCGCCCGTGAACGCGCAGAATCGGGAGACGCGCGAGGAGGCAATAGCCGTCTTCGATCGTCTCAGTGATCGCGACGATGTCCGGGCAGTGGTGCTGACCGGCGCGGGCAAGGTTTTCTCGGCCGGTGCAGACGTCAAGGAACGCGTCGGCATGGTGCAGGAGCCGGGCGATTATCTTCGACATAACCGGCTGACGCGCGAGTTCTTCTATGCTGTGACCGACTGCACCAAGCCCGTGATCGCGGCAGTCAACGGGCCCGCCATTGGCGCTGGGCTTGCCCTGATGCTGGCCTGCGACATCATGCTGATGTCGGACACCGCTTACGGCGTGATGCCGGAGGTCGATGTCGGGCTCTCGGGTGGACAGAGCTTCATCATGGAGCATCTGTCCAAGTCAAAGGCACGCTGGATGTATTTCACAGGGGCCAAAGTGCCCGCGCAGGAATTCTATCGGCTCGGCATCGTCGAACAGGTGCTGCCGCCCGCGGAATTATTGCCGGCGGCCTTGAACATTGCCCGCATCATCGCGGCAAAAAGTCCGGTCGCGGTTCAGGCTGCCAAGCGCGGCTTCAATACGGCTGCCGAGATGCCTGTGCGGGAAGGCTATCGCTACGAGCAATCGATCACCGTCGCGCTCTCCCATAGCGAGGATGCCAAAGAGGCACAGCGCGCCTTTGTCGAGAAGCGCAAGCCTGTTTTCACGGGACGCTGACGAGGGCCAGATCGCAGACGCATCACCGGGCGGCAAGTTCGGACCGGTTGAAGCATTCGACTTCAAGAACCTTGGGCAAGCCGGGCCATGAAATCTGAAACATTCGATTATGTCATTGTCGGAGCTGGATCGGCTGGCTGCGTCCTGGCCAATCGCCTGACAGAGAATGCAGCCGATACTGTGTGTCTGCTTGAGGGCGGCGGTCGCGACAACTGGATCTGGTTTCATATTCCGGTCGGCTACCTGTTCGCAATCGGCAACCCACGCTCCGACTGGATGTTCAAGACCGAGCCGGTGCCGGGGCTGAATGGCCGCATTCTCAACTATCCACGTGGCAAGGTGATCGGTGGCTGTTCGGCCATCAACGCAATGATCTATATGCGCGGCCAGCGTACGGATTACGATCGCTGGCGGCAGCTCGGACTTACCGGGTGGGGCTGGGACGATGTGAAACCGTTCTTCCTGAAACAGGAAGATCACTTTCTCGGCGCAAACGAACATCATGGCAGCGGCGGCGAATGGCGGGTCGATCAGCCACGCATGCGCTGGGACATTCTGGATGCTTTCGCGGACGCTGCCGTTGAAAGCGGTATTCCGCGCACCGCGGATTTCAACACAGGCGACAATGAGGGCATCGACTATTTCCAGATCAATCAGAAGAACGGACGCCGCTGGTCGGCGGCGCGCGGCTTTTTGCGCCCGGCGCTGAGACGGTCGAATCTGAAGCTGGAAACCGGAGCGCTCGCCAGCAGGATTCTGTTTGAAGACGGGCGCGCTGTTGGCGTCACATTCCTGCAAAACGGAGAGACAAAACAGGTTCGAGCGCGACGTGAGGTGATCCTGTCGGCCGGAGCGATCGCAACGCCGAAGTTATTGCAGCTCTCGGGCATTGGCCCTGGTGACTTGTTGCAGCAGCACGATATCGAGGTGCTGCGCGATCTGCCGGGGGTGGGCGCGAATTTGCAGGACCACCTGCAACTGCGACCGATCTACAAGGTCGAAAACGTCCGCACGTTGAATGAGCAATATGGATCGATTCTCCGCAAGGCACTGATGGCCGCCGACTATGGCTTTCGCCGGCGCGGACCCTTGACCATGGCGCCTTCACAACTGGGCGCCTTCACCCGGTCTTCCGCAGAATACGAAACCCCAAACCTGCAATTTCATGTGCAGCCGTTATCGCTCGACAAGTTCGGGGACGCCCCGCACCCGTTTCCAGCGTTTACAGCTAGCGTCTGCAATCTGCGGCCGACGAGCCGGGGAACCGTCGAAATCCGCAGCGTCGATCCGGCCGCGGCGCCGGCGATTCAACCCAACTACCTGTCGACCGTTGAGGATCAGCGCGTAGCCATCGATGCATTGCGTCTGGTCCGGCGTGTCGTCTCGGCGCCGTCATTGCAAAAATTCAGGCCACAGGAATACAAGCCAGGCGCCCATCTCACGCATGATGATGAGCTTTTGAACGCCGCGGCGGATGTCGGGACAACAATCTTTCATCCCGTCGGGACGGTAAAAATGGGTTTGGACGATGATCCGATGGCAGCGCTGGATCATCGGCTGAACCTTCGCGGCGTATCGGGATTGCGCGTTGTCGATGCTTCTGTCATGCCAACGATCACCAGCGGCAACACGAATGCGCCGACGATGATGATCGCGGAAAAGGCGGCTGCGATGATCCGCGAAGACCGCAAGGCCCGGTGAAGCTGTGAGAGACGGCGGGACAGTCTCCGCCGTATCCTGCGGCGCCGCGATCCCTGCCCAGAAGCGTGTCACCGCAGGTGGCGAAACGGCTGAAAGCCGCCGGCGTCGATCGCGACGTACGCGGCTGGGATCATGCCAGCGATCACGCTCCGGTGTGGGTGGAGTTGAAGGCGGCGGGGAAGGGGAAGAAATAAAGGCGCGCCAGTCGCCGTATAATGATCAACCCTCTCCGGCTCGCGCGTCCAAAGCTTTCGCGTCCGCGTCAACTATCCAATCAATCCCTTTGCCTATAGCCGCCAGCATATTTCGCTCATCTTGAGTGAGCTCTATGCTATCTTCAAATCTTCGAACAGCGCCACGAATAACCTTGATGTCGTAAAAATCTTCCGGCCGCGAGCGCAAACTATAAGTTCGCTCATGCTCGCCCAAAGTGTAACTCACCAAACCTTTTCCCACCTTGACTAAAAATTTTTCGCTTTTTGTAACACCGTTCGAGAGCCACGCTTTGGCTTCGGCAGGCTTTCCCAAGTATGACCAAGCTCGGACAATGTCGAAATAATACGGCGCATTCTCTAGCGTTTCGTCGGCGGCACTCCGCTCAATCTTAGCAAGGAGCTCGGCTCCTAGAGTTTTAAAATCTTCCTCGCTAACCGTCGGCCTTCCTTTGGACTCCTCCGGAAATTTGCCTAATTCTCGAGCGCGATCAACAAACACGTTAGCGCAAAAACTGGCAGAGTTGCTCTTCTTGAAGGACGCAACGAGGTGACTTCCGGCATCCCGCTCTCCCCACTCTTGGAGAATGTCCGCGATCAGAAACGAAAGTTGCGATCGAGGCGTGAGCGTGAAAGCTTCGTCTTTCCAGTTAATAGAAAGCACCCTATCCCCGAACTCGAAAAGAACATCGAGAAACTCTTGTGTGGGGTGAGGACGGACTGGGGCTTTAAAGCGATAACGTAGTTCTTCCAGCAGATTTGCGATGAGCGGCTGACCACGACGATCATGCTTTTCAAAATACGGAAGAATGAGCTTACGTAGCGCGGCCTCATCACCCAGATCGCCGACAATATTATCAATCACTGTCTTTGGAATAGCGTCCGAAGACGGGTGCATACCAAAGTATGCATCATAACCTGGAGCACAGCCGATGCCACGTCTCGAGGCTGTCGAAGCGGGCGTTTCCTCAGACATAGCCTTTTCGCCTTCGAAGGCTTTAATGCTCCTAGGGAAAAGCACAGCAAGAAGACTAAGTGTCTGCGCGCGCGCTTCCTCTGCCAGATTGTCCTTCAACCGCCGCGCCTCTACCGCCACCGTTTCATCAGACGCCATCATGAAGGGCCCATCGGAGAATAAAAACTCCCTGTTCCAACGGATCCAATTAAAGGCATCCACGTCGAAAAGACGCAGACCTTCCATAGCAAGAAGGTCCGCAGGGTCTATCTCGCCATTAAGGGCAGGCCACGAGAACTTTACAGCATTTGCAAGCCTCAAGAGATCACGCGGATGCCGTATCCAGCGGCGCACCCCATGATGGACAATTTGATGCCAACGCAGCGAGTCGCTGACGACTCCGGTAAGAAAATCGATCTCTCTATCGAGCATCGAAAGCAAAGCATCTCTCGATGGTCTCGGCAATTCGAGCTCCTGTTGCACGATCTTTTCGGCAAACCGCGGTCGGCTTTTTTTCGTATGGCCGTCGAGCGACGCCCATACGATCTTTCGATCATACGCCAGCAAGTAGATAACGTTAGGCAACTGCCCAACAGTTTTTACCATTTGCATGATAGAACGGATCTCATCTTCCTGAAGTCGATCCAAGTCATCGATAGTGACTAGAAAGCGCTGACCGCTTTTGCGAAGCTCTTTTTGCAATCTTTTGTGCGCGGCTTGTAAGGACGGATCAGCGAGGAAATTATCTACCATTCCTCCAAGTGTTTTTTTCGCGACTGTGCTCACCGCCTTTGAAGCAACACCCCCGCTGGGATCGACAGTGACGGCCACAGTTGCCACGGCATCGATGAGCGAATCTCCCCCCACTCTCATTCCGTGAAGGGCTCTCTTCCACTGCCTTGACAACCAATTTGGTCGCGGACCAAGGGTCTCAGCCATAACCTTAAAAAATGCTGCGATAAGGTCTTGATGGCCAGAGACGATCCACGGTCGAAAGTCGACCAAAATCAGCTTTGACTTTTCGTCGGCACACTCCTGATTATGCTTGCGTAGAAAAGCGGCCACGAAGTTGAGGGCCGTCGATTTTCCGCTTCCCCATTCTCCGTGGAGACCTATCACGTAACCATTTGGGACTTGCAGCGCGAGAATCGCCTTGGAAAGGCGCTCGCAGAACGGTTTGTAACCTAGTCGATCTTCCTGCCAGGGATTTTCCTTGGGCAAATCGTCGCTGACCACAAATGTGTCCGTCACAGAACTGTCCACTTGTTATTCATTTCAGAAGACGTGCCGGCGTTGCACGCCTAAACGTGCGACCTCCGTCAGTCTCTGATGAAACGAAGTGTCGCGTTGCGGCCAGAAAATAACTTGAGCTTAGTGGAAGGCTCAACGACTTCTATTAGCGCAAGAGTCGGATGCATTCGATCGGGCGCTGGCGGAGAGGGAGGGATTCGAACCCCCGATACCCTTGCGAGTATGCCGCATTTCGAGTGCGGTGCTTTCAACCACTCAGCCACCTCTCCAATGGGGCCGATCAGAGCGCGCGAAGCGCTCCGGGACGGGCGTGTTTAGCCAAGCCGCCGCGCTGAAACAAGGGGCGCTTTGCGTGGGCTTCACCTTTTAGCGGGCAATAGCCCGAGCCGCCCGTTTTTGAGCCCTCTCCCCTTGCGGGAGAGGGCATGACGGTCTTCGCCAGGCTTCGAGAGGGTGAGGGGTTACGGACTATCGAGGGACCGTAACCCCTCACCCGACTGAGTATGTGGATCGGCCGGTGCAGCCCTCTCCCTCAAGGGGAGAGGGCGCATCAATGGGCAGCGCCCGCGCAGCAGCCTTCAAGAGTTGGCGAGCCAACCATGATTGCGCCCTCTCCCCTTGAGAGAGGGCATGACGGTGCTGGCCAAGGTTTCAAAGGGGTGAGGGGTTAAGATAGACCGTAACCCTCACCCATCAGAGTGTGTCGATCAGTCAGGGTAGCCCTCTCCCGCAAGGGGAGAGGGCGCATTAATGCGCACGGCGCTTGTAGCTCCCCTACAGCCCGAACAGCTTCTCCGCATTCTTGCCGGCGATGCGTTTGGCCTGGTCGGCCGGCAGCGCGTTGACGCGGGCAAGGCAGCCGGCCATGTCGCCGATATTATGCGGATAATCGGAGCCATAGAGCACGCGGTCAGGCGAGCCGGCGACGGAGATGCACAGCTCCAGCGCCCGCTGATCATAGAGAACGCTGTCGTACCAGATGCGCTGCAGATAGCTGGACGGCTTGTCCTTGATCACCTCGGAACAGCCGGGGATCATCTCCCAGCAGCGGTCGAGCCGGCCGGCGAGATAGGGCAAGGTCGCCCCGCCATGGGCGGCGATCAGCTTGATATTCGGATAAGTGTCGAGAAAGCCCGAATAGATCATGCGGGTGAAGGCGAGCGTGGTGTCGGCCATGAAGCCGACCGGCGGGATCAGGTTGAACTGATCCATATGCTGGTCCTTGACGCCCTGCGGCGCACCGGGATGCACCAGCACCGGCCAGCCGAGCTTGTCGATCTCGGCCCAGATCGGCGCAAATTGCGGGCTGGTCAGGTCCTCGCCATCGATATTGGCGATCACCATCACGCCGACAGCGCCGAGTTTGGCGCAGCGGGCGAGTTCGGCCTTGGCCTCGTCGGCATACTGAAACGGCAGCGAGGCAAACCAGCGGATGCGGTCCGGCCGCGCGCGCTGCTGCTCGGCCATCGAATTGTTGACGAGCTGCGCCGCCTTCAGCGCCGTCGCACGGTCGCCGAAATAGGCATTCGGGCAGGTCAGCGACACGATGGCGAGATCGACGCCGGCCTCGTCCATCTTCTTGATGCGCAGGTCGTAATCCCACATGCCGGGAAACAGCGTCATGAACGGCGCGTCGTAGAGATGCACGGCGTCCTGGCCGGCCTTGGTTTTCTTCAGCGTGTATTTGCCGCTGCCGCCCGCCTCGCTGTATGCGCGCAAAAGTTCGAGATAGTCGCGCGTCAGCATATGGGTGTGCACGTCGATCACGGTCATCGGCATTTCCTCGGAGCTTGTTGTTTCAGTGGCGCGGCATTGGTGCCGTCGCCTTGGGGGTGGGAGCGGGGAGCTTAAGGAGGGGCGCGCGGGGCGAGAAGCGGTTTTCCGGGAAAGGGCGCGAGGATGATGCTCGACGTCCGCTCGGCGTTCGAACATGCGCTGTTCTAGGAGGATGAAGAGAGCGGTTTTTCGGGGTCTATAGGAATATTTTCATGTGAAACAGGCGCTGCCAGGCCGGGTTTTGGCGTTATTTCTCGCGGTTTTCCGCGCTTCCGGCGCCGCCATTTCCTTGACTCTACCGGTTGACTTGCCCATAACCCCCGGCAACGGCAGGGCCCCAAAGGGGGCCCTTTTCGTGCTTTGGCGTTTCAGTACGCCTCAGATCACGAGCCGGACATCCTTCGCCGGCCAATCTGGCGAAGATTTCGACTGAAAGAAGCCGGTCCGGCTCGTCCGAGCACCGGGTTACCGAACACAAGGGAATAACGATGTTCGCAGTCATCAAGACCGGCGGCCTGCAATATTCGGTCGCTGAAGACCAGACCATCCGGGTCGGCCGCATCGCCGGCGAACCGGGCGATATCATTCAACTCGGCGACGTGCTGATGCTGGGCGGCGACAAGCCGGAGCTCGGCGCTCCGCTGGTGTCGGGCGCCTCGGTGGCGGTCGAGATCCTCGAACAGAGCCGCGGCCCGAAGGTCATCGCCTTCAAGAAGCGCCGCCGCAAGAATTCGCGCCGCAAGCGTGGCCATCGCCAGGATTACACCGTCGTGCGGATCAGCGAGATCCTGACCGGCGGCGCCAAGCCGAGCAAGGCCGCCAAGGGCCGCTCCGGCAAGCCGAAGGCAGAGGCGAAAGCCGCGCCGGCGCAAGCTGAGGCGGCGGCCGCGTCCTGATCGGACCGGCAGCTGCGCAAAAAGTCGAGATGATTCCGTTCGCGGAATCGGGTATACGTCTTTCGAACGAAGGATTTTGAGCGATGGCTCACAAAAAAGCAGGCGGTTCATCCCGCAACGGCCGCGACTCCAAGGGTCGCCGCCTCGGTATCAAGCTGTTCGGTGGCCAGGTCGCCATTGCCGGCAACATTATCGCGCGTCAGCGCGGCACCGTGTGGCATCCGGGCCTCAATGTCGGCATCGGCAAGGATCATACGCTCTTCGCCCTGACCGAAGGCCGCGTTGAATTCAAAACCAAAGGCAAAGACCGCACGTACGTATCGGTCGTACCGATGGCTACCGCGGCAGAATAGACGGCAGAACTCAAATTGAGGTCTGCCGGTTCACAAGTCGAACCCGGCGGGCCTCCAGAAGGCTCCAGACTTTGAGGGGGAGACGGGTGAACCGCCTCCCCCTCTTCGTTTTTCCAACCAAGGAGCCTGACCATGACCTGCCAGGAATTATCGATCCAAAGCTTTCAAGAGGACAGTATCCCCGTCCTCGAGACCGAACGGCTGATCCTGCGCGCGCCGAAACTCGATGACGCTAAACACATCGCCGCGCTCGCCAATGACAAACGGATCGCGGAAAATACGCGCCGTATCCCGCACCCTTACGCGCATGCCGACGCCGAGGACTTCATCGCCGCGTCGAATGTACCGCAAGGCGACATCAATTTTCTTATCGCCACCCGCGCCGGCGTCCCAATGGGCGTCTGCGGCATCGCCCAGGATTCGCATCAGGACGAAGCCTTGCCGGAGATCGGCTATTGGCTTGGCACACCGTTCTGGAATCAGGGCTATGCCACCGAGGCCGTGCGCGCGCTGATCGATTTCTCATTCACCGAGCAGGGTCACGCTGCGCTGCAGGCGGGTGCGCGGGTGACCAATCCCGCCTCGCGCCGCATTCTTGAAAAATGCGGCTTCCAATGGACCGGCGTCGGTCTGTCGCGGATTCAGGCACTGAATTCTTCTGCGCCGATCGACCGCTTCCGGCTTGATCGCGGCCTATGGGCATCGCTGCGTCGCTGGAGCGACGTGCGCCGCGTGTCGTGACACCCACTGACGGGACGGCTTCTTGCCGTCCCGTACCTGCCGCCGACGAGGGGGGTAGAAATTTCCCGATTTTAAGGTAGGCTTTTGTTTGCCTACGAGAGGTCTGCTGGACGGCTCGTGTCGGCGATATCTCGTTTGAATGGGGAATATACGTGGCTACAGGTACCGTTAAGTGGTTCAATGCGACCAAAGGTTACGGCTTCATCCAGCCGCAAGGCGGCGGCAAGGATGTGTTCGTGCACATCTCGGCCGTTCAGCGTGCCGGCCTGCAGGGTCTCGATGAAGGCCAGCAGATCGAATACGAAGTCGTCGCCAATCGCGGTCGCGAATCCGCTGAAAATCTGAAGGTGCGCTAACAGCTTCGGCAATCCACACGGATTGTCAGGCTGCAGACACCGAAGGAAGAAGCCCGGCTGGCAGGCCGGGCTTTTGTTTTATCAGCAACGCTTTCAGTGATGCGAATGTCCGCCGCCGGCATTGCCGCCCGATGGCGCGCCGCCACCGATCGGTCCCACGCGATAGGTGACATCGACCTTGCCGGCTTTCTCAAACACCAGCGTTCCCGTTACGCTCTCGCCCTGCTTGAGCGGATTTTTAAGCTGCTGGAACATCAGGTGATAGCCGCCCGGCTTGAGCTCCACCGTCTCGCCCGGCGCAATCGTGATGCCTTTCGGCAATTCGCGCATTTTCATCACGCCGCCATCCATCGCCATTTCGTGAATCTCGAAACGGCCAGCGAACGGCACCGACCCGCCGATCAGACGATCGGCTTCCTTGCCATGATTGGTAATTTTCAGATAGCCGCCAGCGACCTGCGCGCCGGACGGCGTCGCCCGCGCCCACGGTCCTTCGATGGTTAGCGAACCAACCTTATAGACGCTGTTCGCCGTAGTTGATGCAGCGCTCGCGCCGTGATCGTGGCCTGAATGTTGTGCGCTCTGTTGCGCCTGCGCCTGAATGATGACAGCCGGCGCCGGCGATTTCAGCGCATGCGCGTCCTGACCGGGCTTGGGAATATCGGTCCAGCGCGCCTGAGCCTTTTCGCATTCCTGCGTGACCGGGAAATACAACGGCCCCTCCGGCAAATCGGCGGCGAGGAAGCTGGCAAAGACGAACTCATCGTAGAAATCATCCGGCAATGTACCGCCACTCCAGACGATTTCTTTCACGCCATCACGCAATTGCTGGCCATGATAATAGGGATAGGTGCGCTCGTAGGCGCCGGTCACGGTCTTGATCTGCCAGCCCGGTTTCATCATCGGCTTCACCGCGATAACGCCTTCAGGGATTTGCGCGCGCACGGTGAGCGTCGCTTCGCCCTCGCACCCATGCGGCACTTTCAGCACCGCCTTGTATCCCGAGCCGGCCCGCGCCTGCCGCGTTTCCAGCGTCACATGTGCAAATGCCGCATGGCTGGCCAGCATCGTCACGGCGAATGTCGTTGCGAGCATTGTCTTCCTGGTCATCGCATTCATCGTTCTTCTCCTGATTACCATTTGAATTTCATTCCGGCATAGACGGCGCGCCCGGTGCCGGGTTCGAACAGCGGAAGAGCCGGGTTGGCAACATTGATGATGCTGGCGCTGGCGATGTAGGCCTTGTTGGCCAGATTGCGGCCTTCGACATAGACCGAGAAGGTCTCGCCCTTCTCGTAGCCGGCCTTCAGACCCCAAAGCGCGTAAGGATCGGTCGAAAGCGTATTAGCACTATCGACGTAATAGCCCTGCGGCACCCACTCGACATTCGGGCCGATGTAAAAGCCGGACGGATGCTTGTAGAGCACCTCGCCGCGGAAATAATGCGGCGGCGCGCCAGGCAATTCATTGTTGCCGTAGAGCCGATCGTTGTCGAAGAAGAAGTCGTTATAGGTGTAGGCGATTTTGACCCAAAGCGCGTCGGGATTGTCGCCGCTCACCGCCATCGACTTGAGCACCACAGCGCCAATGCCCGCTTCCACGCCCTGATGCACCGTGCGATCGGCATTGGTGACATTGCAATTGCCGAAAGCGCTATAAAGACATTGGAGTTCGTTCTGGATCTCGGCGCGATAGATCGCAAAGTCCCAGGTGAGATCAGGCCGGCGGCCGCGCGTGCCGATTTCATAAGTGGTCGCCCGCTGCGCCTTGATATCGGTGAAAGGGATCGTCGGGATGCCCGGCCCGGACGAACTTTCGCCGAAACTCGGCACTTCGGCGCTGCGCGAAATATTGGCGAAGACCTGCGCGGTCGGATCGATATCCCATAGCAACCCAAATTTCGGGCTCCACAGATTGAAATCGGTTTTGCCGGACTGATCGCCATTCGACAAAAAGCGGTCGATGCGCTGGCGTGACGCATTCAGGAATTGCGTTCCGGCCACTGCCGCCACATTTGGGAGGAAATAGAACGAATTTTCGACATAAGCCGAGGTGTTTTTCGATTTGTCGAGCGACGACGACAGCAACGCGCCCTTCGCCGCGAACGGGCCGTTGGCATATTGCCTGTTGTCGAGATCGCCATTGAGGATGTTGACGCCGGCCACCAGCCGGTTGCGGAAGCCATAGATCGAGCGATCATCGACCATCCGGCCGAAGCCGCCGTAATCCTCGTATTTGTAGTCCAGCCACTGGAAGATTGGGTGCATCAGGTGCCGGTTGGTACTGAAAGCGCCGATTTCGAAGGTCGTGTTGTCGAGCTGGATCGTGGTCTTGTTGGCGACGCGGTTGGAATTGATGTTGCGCTGATAGTCGTTGAGCACATTGGCCAGAGCCGCCGTGCGCGGCGTGGTCAGCGCGCTCTCCTTCGTCACCGAACCGGGAATGCGCTGCTCGATATTGTTGGCGTTGAAATAGAAGCGGGTCTCGACATTCGGCGAAATCCGGTAGCCGAAATTGCCCGAGCCGCGCATCAGCTCGCCACTGCTGTGCGCGCGATAGCCGTCCTGCGTCTGGTAGGAGCCGGTGACGAAATAATCGAACGGGCCATAGGCCGCGCCGGAACTCGACTGCAAACGGCGATAGCCGAAGCTGCCGATATCCTGACTTACGGCAAGGCGACTGGCATCGCGACCGCTCGGCACCACAAAATTGATGGCGCCGCCGAGCGCATTGGCGCCGAAACGCAAAGCGTTGGCGCCGCGAAACACCTCGGTGAAGCGATAGGCGGTCGGATCGATCTCCTGCAGGTCGAAATAGCCGTCCGCGGTATTGATCGGGATGCCGTCCATATAAAGCTGGATGCCGCGGCCATGGAAATTGCGCGACAAGCCGGACCCGCGGATCGACAGCCGCGCGTCCTCGCCCCATTTCGGCTGCGCCCAGACGCCCGGGACATAATCGAACATGTCCTTGACGGTGGCGGTGCGTTGATCGCGCAGTTCCTCAGCGGTGACGATAGCGACCGCGCCCGGCGTCTGCTGGATCTCCTTGCGCGCTTCCGCGACGGTCGGAACAGTCAGGCTGGTTTCGGACGAGGCAGCTTGTTGAGCCGTGCTGGTCGGCTGCGCCGGCGACGTAACGGTGATGGGTGGTAATGCGGTTTGCGCGAGCGCGAGGGACGGCAACAGCGCCGTGAGGACGGCCGCCTGCGCCGATAGCGCGCCGGACGCGCGCATGAGACGTGACATTTCAAACTCCGATGACGATGTGATGCATTGAGCGGCCAGAAACGGCCGCGGCAGGTCACACGGTCAGCGGGGGTGCGCGGGATAGTCCGGCACGGGCGGGCGCGTCAGCGTTACGCAGTTCGGCGGGCGCCGCACGATAAGCGATGGGGATCGCCGGCAGCCGCGCCGGAAGGGCGACCGGATCGGGCGCGAGCGCCGCGCCGGCCAGCAGCGCGCCGCACAGGACGCAATGGAATTTGCCGGAAGGCTGCGCCGGCGCGTCATCGCCGGACGGGTTGGTATTACCGCCGCTATTGAAGCAGATGACGGACAATTGCCCGAAATCGGCGCCGCCCTGGGCATGAGCGGGCAGCGGCGCGAAAGCGGCGAACAGGGTCTGCAGGGCAATGGCATAGGCCGCGATCAAACCGACCGCCGCCCGCAACCGACCCTGTGTGAACAGACCCTTCATGGTGTCTTCGTTAACAAATCCCGGCGGGCAATGCCACTGTGGTTCCGGCCACGATTGTCGCGTGTCTCTGCTGCTTCGGGCGTGATGGCCGTTACCGCGCCCTCTCCCCTTGCGGGAGAGGGCTGCTCAGGTCATTCGGCAAGCGCGGTTGGGTGAGGGGTTACGGGCTAGGACCTTAACCCCTCACCCGAATGAGTTTGTTGCCCAGATCTCCAAGCCCTCTCCCGCAAGGGGAGAGGGCACAGTGATCGGCACCGCCCTTTCAGCGACAGGAGCAAGGAAGTCAGCGCGTGAAGTGCGCGCGAAGCTGGCCTATATAGGCCCCATGAAATTCCTCGACGAAGCCAAGATCTACATCCAGTCCGGCGCAGGCGGTAACGGCTGCATCTCGTTCCGGCGCGAAAAGTTTATCGAATTCGGTGGCCCCAATGGCGGCGACGGCGGCCGGGGCGGCGATGTGATCGCGCGCGCGGTCGATGGCCTCAACACACTGATTGACTACCGCTATCTGCAGCATCACAAGGCCGAGCGCGGCGGCAACGGCATGGGCAAGGACCGCCACGGCGCCAACGGCAAGGACCTGATCCTGAAAGTGCCGGTCGGCACGCAGATCTATGAAGAGGACGGCGAGACGCTGATCGCCGATCTCGACAAGGTCGGCGACGAGATCGTGCTGGCCCGTGGCGGCAATGGCGGCTTCGGCAACGCCTATTTCAAATCATCGACTAACCGCGCGCCGCGCCACGCCAATCCCGGCCAGCCGGCGGTCGAAATGACCATCCGCCTGCGGCTGAAGTTGATCGCCGATGCCGGTCTCGTTGGCCTGCCGAATGCCGGCAAATCGACCTTCCTCGCCACAGTCAGCGCCGCCAAGCCGAAGATCGCCGATTATCCCTTCACCACGCTGCATCCGCAGCTCGGCGTGTTCGCCGTCGATGGACGCGAATTCGTGATGGCCGATCTGCCGGGCCTGATCGAAGGCGCGCATGAAGGCGTCGGCCTTGGCGATCGCTTCCTCGGCCATATCGAACGATGCCGCGTGGTGCTGCATCTCGTTGACGGCACCAGCGAAGACATTGCTGAAGCCTATCGCGTGGTGCGGCATGAACTCGACGCCTATGGCGAGGGCCTCGCCGAAAAGCCGGAAATCGTCGCGCTGTCGAAATGCGACGCGCTCGGCGAAGACGAAATCAAAGCGCAGATCAAGGCGCTGAAGAAGGTGGCCAAGAAGACGCCGCTGGTGCTGTCGTCGCAATCGGGCCAGGGCGTCAAAGAGGTGTTGCGGGCGTTGCTCGATGTCATCGACAAGGCGCGGCAGATCGAAGATCCGACACCGGCCGGTGAAGCCGAGGCTTGGCAGCCGTAAAAGGGATCGGCAGCCGTAAGCGCTGAATATTTTTCAGCAGAAAATCGTTTTCGGGCGGAAATGGCTGCGAAAGAACGGCGTGCGCCGAGGCGCGCGCAGGCGGAATCGTGAGAAATCGCGATGAAACGGGGCTTTTTGGCTCATGTTTCACATGAAAATATTCCTAAATGGCGGTATTCATGTTCGTAGAACTGGTGTTGTTCGGCGGCTGAGCATGGTGCGAGCATCATGCTCGGCGCTTTGTAGTTACGCAGAGCAAATCAGCTGACCCCCACCCCAACCCTCCCCCTTTCAGGGGGAGGGAGCGCACTGCGGTCGCCTCGCGCGCTGCATTTTGATCTGAGCCGCAGCCACCACTCCACTGTCGTCCCCGCGCAGGCGGGGACCCATAACCACCATAGAGAATGGATTGAAACGAGCAGCTGCGATCAGCTGAGGAACCACAGCGTATGGGTCCCCGCCTTCGCGGGGACGACCAAGACCAACACAACTCGACCGCACAGCTTCAGCAGATCCCGCAGCTTCCCTCACCCCTTCAGCAAATCCCGCAGCTTGGCAGCATCGGCCGGGGCGGCGCTTTTCTGATCGTTGTCGAAATAGACATAGACATCGCGGCGCTGTCGTTTCCATTTGCGGATGTCGGCGGCCCAGGCCTCCAATGTCTTGTCGCCATAGTGCCCCTTGTAGCGGCCGCCCGGCCCATGCCCGCGCACATAGACATGCCGCGCGGTGACGACCCACGGCGCCGGCGCGTCGGCATGATCGGACAAACACAATGCCACGTCATGCTCGCGCAACAGATCGAGGATGCGATCCTCGTACCAGCTCTCATGCCGAAACTCGAACACGTAAGCATGCTCACGCTTTTCCAGCAGCTTCAGAAATGATGCCAGCCGTTCGTAATCGGCATGAAAGGCCGGCGGCAGTTGAAACAGCACCGGGCCTATCTTGTCGCCCAGATGCTTGATCCGCGTCTCCATCAGGGTCAGCGAATTGCGCGACTTGCCGGTCAGGCGTTTCCAATGGGTGATGAATTTCGACGCCTTCCAGGCGAAGACGAAATCGCGCGGCGTCTGGTCGTGCCAGCCCTTCACCGCGGCGACGGTCGGCGTGCGATAGAATACGCCATTGAGTTCGGTGGTATCGAACTGGGTCGCGTAATAGGCCAGCTGATGCTTGACCATCAGCTCCTTGGGAAAGAACGGCCCGCGCCAGGATTGGTAACTCCAGCCGGAGGTGCCGATATGAATCCGCGCCATCAGGACCTCATGAGAGACAATTTTCCGTCCATGACGGGCGGAAAATTCGCTGCTAGACACTTTCGTTCAAGAACGTCCTGTCGGCCGGCGAGTTCGGCCTCTTCACGATTGCCGCCGATGTCTGCTCCTGTCCCCGCCCTCACCGATTTCCGCCGCATCGTCGTCAAGGTCGGCTCGGCTTTGCTGGTCGATGCCGCCGCTGGCCGGCTGCGCGAGGACTGGCTGCGGGCGTTGTGCGAGGACATCGCCGCCCTGCATAAGGATGGCCGCGATATTCTCGTCGTGTCGTCGGGTTCGATCGCGCTTGGCCGTTCGGTTCTGAAGCTGCCGAAAGGTCCGCTGGAGCTTGAGGATTCGCAGGCCGCTGCCGCCGTTGGCCAGATCGCGCTGGCCCGCATCTGGGCGGAGATGCTGTCCGGCCATGGCATTACCGCCGGCCAGATTCTCGTCACCCTCGGCGATACCGAGGAACGCCGGCGCTATCTCAATGCCCGCTCCACCATCGACCGGCTGCTGCAATGGCGCAGCGTGCCGGTGATCAACGAGAATGACACGGTCGCCACCACCGAAATCCGCTACGGCGACAACGATCGGCTGGGCGCGCGCGTCGCCACCATGGTCAGCGCCGATCTGCTGGTGCTGCTGTCCGACATCGATGGCCTTTATGACGGCCCTCCGCATCTGAAGGCCGATGCCAAGCTGATCCCGCTGGTCGAACGCATCACGCCGGAGATCGAAGCGATGGCTGGCGCGTCGGGTTCGGAATTGTCGCGCGGCGGCATGGTGACGAAAATCGAAGCCGGCAAGATCGCCACCAATGCCGGCACGCATATGGTGATCGCATCGGGCAAGACGCTGCATCCGCTGCGCGCGATCATCGATGGCGCGCCCTGTACATGGTTTCTGACGCCGGCCAATCCGGTGACGGCGCGCAAGAAATGGATTGCCGGCGCGCTCGAATCCAAGGGCACCTTGCATATCGATGCGGGTGCTGCGGCCGCCTTGCGGCGCGGCGCCAGCTTGCTGCCGGCTGGGGTGAAGCGCTGCGAGGGCACGTTCCAGCGCGGCGACGCGGTGCTGATCCGCGATCTCGATGGCGCGGAAATCGCGCGCGGGCTGGTCGCCTATGATTTCGAGGATGCCGGCAAGATCATCGGCAAGTCGTCGGCGGCGATTGCGCAGGTGCTCGGCGTGTCCGGCCGCACGGCGCTCGTCCATCGCGACGATCTCGTGCTGTCGGGACGGTAGCTCTCCGCTGAAGTTTTGGCGACTTTTGCTCCGTCATGGCCGGGCTTGTCCCGGCCATCCACGTCTTGGCTTGGCCCAAAGCAAAAGGAAGACGTGGATGCCCGGCACAAGGCCGGGCATGACAGTGCGTATGGAGCTGCTAGGTCCTGCATGCACAGCTTGAAAGCCAATAAATCATCAATATTTCCAATCACATCCATGAAGGATCTGCGTGCGAAGCTGGCCTCCATCAGGCTCCTGACGCTCGCACCAACACCGCTTCCGTGATAAAGACTGGCCATGACCGCGCCCCTGAAAGCCATCGACACCACCGCCTCCGTGACCGACCTGATGCAGGATATCGGCCGCAAAGCCCGCGCGGCTGCGCATGTGCTGGCGCTGGCGCCGGCCCCGCAAAAGGATGCAGCATTGCGGGCGATGGCGAAGGCGATCCGCGCGGTCTCCGCCGACATCATCGCCGCCAATGAAGCCGACGTGGCGGAAGCCAAAGCCGCCGGCATCACCGGCTCGTTTCTCGACCGGCTGATCCTCAATGACGCGCGCATCGCCGGTATGGCCGAAGGGCTTGACGTGGTCGCCGCGCTCGACGATCCGGTCGGCGCGGTGCTGTCGCAATGGACGCGGCCGAACGGCATGGCGATCGAGCGCGTGCGCACGCCGATCGGCGTGATCGGCGTCATCTATGAAAGCCGTCCCAATGTCACCGCCGATGCCGGCGCGCTCTGCCTGAAGGCCGGCAATGCCGCGATCCTGCGCGGCGGTTCGGATTCGCATCGGTCGTCGCGCGCCATCCATGCAGCGATGCTCGAAGGCTTGCGCAAAGCCGGCCTGCCGGAGGATGCGATCCAGCTGGTGCCGGTGCGTGATCGCGCCGCTGTCGGCGAAATGTTGAAAGGCCTGAACGGCAATATCGACGTGATCGTGCCGCGCGGCGGCAAGAGTCTTGTTGCGCGCGTGCAGGACGAAGCGCGCGTGCCAGTCTTCGCGCATCTTGAAGGCGTCAATCACATCTATGTCGACAAGAACGCCAAGCTCGATATGGCAAAGGACATCGTCCTCAATGCCAAGATGCGGCGCACCGGCGTGTGCGGCGCGGCCGAGACCTTGCTGATCGATCAAAGCGCGCCCGCTGCAACGGCAAAAACGCTGGTGACAGCATTGCTCGATGCCGGTTGCGAAGTGCGCGGCGATGCCTTGGTGCAAGCGATCGATAAGCGCGTGAAGGCCGCCGAAGCTGACGATTTCGGCAAGGAGTTTCTGGACGCGATCATCGCCGCGACCATGGTCGATGGCATCGATGGCGCGCTCAAGCATATCGCGCAGCATGGATCGCATCACACCGATGCGATCGTGACGGAAGATGCAAGCGCCGCCGAACGCTTCCTCAACGAAGTCGATTCGGCGATCGTGTTGCATAACGCCTCGACGCAATTTGCCGATGGCGGCGAATTCGGTTTCGGTGCCGAGATCGGCATCGCCACCGGCCGGATGCATGCGCGCGGACCGGTCGGCGTCGAACAACTGACCTCGTTCAAATATCGCGTGCGGGGCACGGGACAGACACGGCCGTGAAGCCTTCGCGATGGCGATAAAGCCGGGCGGCATGAAACCAGGAGACTCGCCACCACGCACGCTGGTGAAAAGCGTCACCGGTTCGCGCGTGACGCTGCCGCCGCATGCGCCCGGCATGCGCATCGGCCTGTTCGGCGGCTCGTTCAATCCGCCGCATGAGGCGCACCGGGCCGTGTCGCTGCTGGCAATCAAGAAGCTACAGCTCGACAAATTGTGGTGGCTGGTGACACCCGGCAATCCGCTAAAGGATAAAAGCAATCTGCCACCGCTCGACGAACGCATGGCGCTGGCGAGGGCGATGGCCGATCATCCGCGTATCGACATCACCGGCTTCGAAGACGTCATCGGCGCGAAATATTCCTACGACACGATCAGCTGGCTGAAGCGGGAATCGCCCGGCACCTATTTCGTCTGGATCATGGGTGCGGACAATTTGAAGGACTTCCATCGCTGGAACCATTGGCGCGATATCTTCATGATGCTGCCGATCGCCGTGGTGGATCGCGGCGGCCTCAGCCTCAAGGCCGCGTCGGGGCCTGCCGCCATCAGCTTCGCCAAGGCCAGAATCAGCGAAAATCAGGCCGCCTCGCTGCCCCTGATGCCGCCGCCGGCCTGGGTTTACCTGCATGGCGTGAAGTCGGACCTATCCTCGACGCAGATTCGCGCCGAAAAGGCCCGCGACGGCCATTGAAACACGCCACCCACCATGCCTACATTTGTGGGCGGTGAGTCTGATCACCAGCAACCGTAAGAAGGAAAGGCCTCTGACAACACAAGCGATCGCGCGGTCCCGTGCCGTTAAATCTGCACCGGCCGCCCCGCAGACCGTCTCGAAGGTGCGTGACGCCTCCGACACGTTGAAAATCGTCCTCGAACGTCTCGACGAGATGAAGGCCGAGGATTCCGTCACCATCGACCTCACCGACAAGACCTCGATCGCAGACCTGATGGTGGTGACCTCCGGGCGCTCCAACCGTCATGTCGGTTCGATCGCGGATGATGTCGTGGAGCATTTGAAGAAATCCGGGCTGAAGGACATCCGCGTTCAGGGCCAGCCGCATTGCGACTGGGTGCTGATCGATGCGGGCGATGTGATCGTCCATGTGTTCCGGCCCGAGGTTCGCGACTTTTACGCCATCGAAAAGATGTGGTCGGGCTCTAAAGCGCCTTCATCGCATCAATCGAGCTGATCGTCTGAACCGCCGATGCGGGTGCAAGTATGCGGGTGTTGGTGCTCGCCATCGGGCGCATGAAGCAAGGCGCGGAAGCCGACCTCGCGGCCCGCTACCTTAAACGCGCGCTGCAGGCCGGGCGCAGCACCGGCCTCCGCGATATCGAGATTATTGAGATTCGCGAAAGCCGCGCCGCCGATGCCGAACGGCGCAAGCTTGAGGAAGCGATCGCCATCGCCAATGTGGTGCCGGATGCAGCCGTCATGGTGTTGCTGGATGAACGCGGCGAGACGCTCAGCAGCGCCGCCTTTGCCGACAGGCTCGGCCAATGGCGCGACCAGGGCGAAGACGTGGTCGCCTTCATCATCGGCGGGGCGGATGGCCTCGGCGAAAGCCTGCGCGCCAAGGCCAAGACCGTCCTCAGTTTCGGCGCCGCGACCTGGCCGCATCAGATGGTGCGGATCATGCTGCTGGAGCAGATTTACCGTGCCACAACAATCTGGTCGGGGCACCCCTATCACCGCGAATAAAAGCGGCCACATGCGGCAAGAAGGCACAAGAAGGCCGCGATTGCATCGCATGAACGGAGCCGCATGATCGCCACGCAACCGATAACGCGCCAGGTCCTGTCGACCCGCCGGCTGCCCGCCGCTGCGGCGCTGCTGGGCGCGTCGATGGTGGCGTTTGCGGCCGTGCCGGCGAGCACGGCTTTCGCGCAATCGGCCAATCAGGGCGCCGACAGCGTGCTCAAGGCCAAGGAACGGGAACTGGAAGCCGCCCGCGCCGAGCAGAAACGCGCGGCCGAGAACGAAGCCCGTCTGCGCGCCGAAATTGACTCCTTTGGCAATGACCGCCGCAAGCTGAACGAAGATTTGATCGCCACCGCCGCCCGCATGCGCGAATTCGAGGAGCGCCTGACGGCGACCGAAGGCCGGGTGGCGCCGCTCGAGGAGCAGGAGGCCAAGCTCCGCCATTCGCTGGACGAGCGAAGAGACGAGATCGCCGAGGTGCTGGCGGCTCTGCAGCGTATGGGACGGCGGCCACCACCGGCGCTTCTGGTCAGCCCCGATGATGCCGCCAAGACCGTCCGCAGTGCCATCGTGCTCGGCGCCGTGGTACCGGAAATGCGCGCCCAGGCCGATCGGCTCGCCGCCGATCTCTCCCATTTGCAACTCCTGCGCACCAATATCGCCGCCGAACGTTCCAAGCTCGCCGCCGACCTCAAGGCCCTGGCTGAGGACGAGGTGCGGATGAAGCTCCTGGTCGAGGAGCGCCGCAAGCAGCAGGCTGATTCGGAACAGGCGCTGGACAAGCAGCGCGCCCAGGCCGGGAACCTCGCCCGGCAGGTCGACAACCTGCAGGATCTGGTCAGCCGGCTTGAAAAAGGGCTTGAGAGCGCCGCCAAGGCCGCCCAGAGCGCAGCTCAGGCCGATCAGAAAAGCGGCCGGCCGGCGCTGGCCGCCCTCAAGGATCCCGGCCGGCTGTCGCCCGCCATGGCCTTTGCGTCAGCCCGCGGCATGCTGCGGATGCCGGTCAATGGCGTGAAAATTCGTGATTTCGGCACCGCCGACGGCCTTGGTGGAACCGAGCGCGGCATCTCCATCGCCACCCGTCCGGGCGCTCAGGTCACCGCCCCGGCTGACGCCTGGGTGGTCTATGCCGGACCTTTCCGATCCTACGGGCAAGTCTTGATCCTGAACGCCGGCGGTGGGTATCATATCGTGATCGCCGGCATGGAAAGGATTTCCGTGGAGATTGGCCAATTCGTGCTAACTGGCGAGCCCGTTGCGGCAATGGGGAGCGGCACAGCGCAAGTGGCGGCGGCGTCTTCACAAGGGACGCGACAGCCAGTCCTTTACGTTGAATTTCGCAAAGACGGGACACCCGTCGATTCCGGCCCGTGGTGGGCCAAGAAAGAAAGTGAGAAGGTCCGCGGATGATGCGCAAGACATTCCTCGTCCTCATTGGAGCGGCGTCGGGGGCGGCCCTGACGCTGGTGGCGGTGCAACCCCGCATGCTGCTGGACGGCATGAGCGCCAATGCCGCAGCGTCCACCGACACCTATCGCAACCTCAATCTGTTCGGCGATGTGTTCGAGCGCGTGCGCTCCGACTATGTCGAGAAGCCCGACGATTCGAAGCTTGTTGAAACCGCCATCAACGGCATGCTGGCCGGGCTCGATCCGCATTCGAGCTACATGGACGGCAAGAGCTTCCGCGACATGCAGATCCAGACCCGCGGTGAATTCGGCGGTCTTGGCATCGAAGTGACGATGGAAGACGGCCTCGTGAAGGTGGTGTCGCCGATCGACGAAACGCCGGCCGCCAAAGCCGGCATTCAGGCCAACGACATCATCACCCATCTCGACGACGAAGCCGTGCAGGGCCTGACCCTGAACCAGGCCGTCGAAAAGATGCGTGGACCGGTCAACACCAAGATCAAGCTGCGCGTGATGCGCAAGGGTCAGGACAAGCCGCTCGATATCGCGATCACCCGCGACATCATCCGCGTGCGCGCCGTTCGCTCGAATGTTCAGGGCGACGACGTTGCCTATATCAAGCTGACCCAGTTCAACGAGCAGACGACCGAAGGTCTGAAAAAGGCGATCGCTGACCTGACCGCCCAGATTCCGGCCGACAAGCTGAAAGGCTACATCATCGATCTGCGCAACAATCCGGGTGGCCTGCTCGATCAGGCGATCTCGGTGTCGGATGCGATGCTCGATCGCGGCGAGATCGTTTCGACTCGCGGCCGCAATGTCGAGGAAACCCAGCGCTTCAACGCGCGCTCGGGCGACCTGACCAAGGGCAAGCCGATCATCGTGCTGGTCAATGGCGGTTCGGCTTCGGCGTCGGAAATCGTTGCTGGCGCCCTGCAGGATCACAAGCGCGCGACCGTGCTCGGCACGCGCTCGTTCGGCAAGGGCTCGGTGCAGACCATCATCCCGCTCGGCTCCGGCAACGGCGCGCTGCGGCTGACCACGGCGCGCTATTACACGCCGTCGGGCAAGTCGATCCAGGCCAAGGGCATCACGCCGGACATCGAAGTCCTGCAGGATGTGCCGGAAGACCTGAAGGCGCGTTCGGACACCAAGGGCGAATCCTCGCTGCGCGGCCACCTCAAGGCCGATGGCGACGAGCAGACTGGTTCGCAGTCCTACATTCCGCCGGATCCGAAGGACGACAAGGCGCTGAAGATGGCGGCAGACCTGCTGCGCGGCACCGTCACCAACTCGGCGTTCCCGCCGAATGCCAAGCGCGCGGAAGCGCCCAAGCAGTAAGGCTTATTAGAAAGCCACGATAACGACGGAGCGGCCCGCAAGGCCGCTCCGTTTTTTTATGCGTGCGAGTTCCAGTTCCTGTTGGTCGGACCGGCGTTCTCACCGCGATTTGCTCGCGCGAGGCGGTATCCAGTACACGCGAAAACGCTCTAGACTCCGCTGGTCTGATTCGCGTGGCATGAGGCCAAACTTGCGCGGCGATCTCACCCTAGCTGAGCCTTCCCGCTGTGGATGAACTGAACACCCCGCTCGGGCAGGACCCCAAGCGCCGACGATTTGTCGTGCCGCCACTTGCGTTGCGCGCGGTCGCCGGCTCGCTGGCGGGCCTGCTGGCGCTGTTCGTGTTGTGGGCGCTGTTTGCCGATGATCCCTGGGGCGGCGAACCGCATGCGCGGGTGGCGGTCAGCGCGCCGCCGGCCCCACCGCCACCGGCCTCGCAGGCGCAACCGTCGGGGCCGAATGTCACGGCCGGACAGGACGCTGCGCCGGCAGCCAGAACTGGCGGCTCGACCATCACCATCATCGATGGCTCGACCGGCAAGCGGCAGGAAGTGGCGATTCCCGGTCCGGCGAAGACCAATGCCGAAAGCCGCCTTCTTGAAACCACGCCCCATGGCCTGATCCCGCGCATCGCGCCGGACGGCACGCGACCAGCCGAAGCCTATGCCCGCAAGGTGGATGGCGCGGAGACCACCAAAGCGACCGGCCCGCAAGTTGCCATCATCATCGGCGGCCTCGGCGTCAGCGCATCGCGCACCGCTGACGCCTTGTCGAAACTGCCGGGCGCCGTGACCTTTGCCTTCACGCCCTATGCCGATGACCTCGAAGCCCATGCCGCACGCGCGCGTGAGAAGGGCCACGAGATTTTGCTGCAAGTGCCGATGGAGCCGTTCGATTATCCCGACAACGATCCCGGCCCGCAGACGCTGATGAGTTCGGTGTCCGCCGAACAGAATATCGATCGCCTGCATTGGGTGTTCAGCCGCATGCAGGGCTATGTCGGCATCATCAATTATATGGGCGCGCGTTTCACCGCGACCGACAATGCCGTTGCGCCGGTGCTGCGCGAAGTTTCGCGTCGCGGGCTGATCTATGTCGATGATGCATCGTCGCCGCGCAGCGTCGTCAGTCAGATTGCCGGCGCTAACAAGTTGGCTTTCGTGAAATCCGATATCGCCATCGATGCCGTGACCAATTCCGCCGAGATCGACAATGCGTTGCGGCGACTGGAATCGGCGGCGCGCGATCGCGGTCTTGCTGTTGGTTATGCATCGGCCTTGCCGGCCAGCATCGACCGCATCGCCAAATGGGCGAAGGCCGCGCAGAGCCGTGGCATCACGCTGGTGCCGGTGAGTGTGGTTGCGGCGAAGGCGCAATCGAGTTGAGTTGATTCTGGCCCCGGAATGACAGCTAATCCGCCCTCATCCTGAGGAGCGCCGAAGGCGCGTCTCGAAGGATCGGGCGGCCATCCTTCGAGACGGCTGCTCCGCAGCCTCCTCAGGATGAGGCCGCGAGAGAGGTTCGGATGCAGCGAAGCAACCGCCGGACTCAGCGCGCGGATTTCTTGCAAATGACACAGACGCGCGGCACAACGCGGCATGAACAAAGACGAATTTGAAAAGCTTCCCTATCGCGCCTGCGTCGGCATGATGGTGCTCAACAATGCCGGCAAGGTGTTTATCGGCCGGCGGCTCGATGGGCCTGAACATGTCGACGCCACGCATTCCTGGCAGATGCCGCAAGGTGGCATCGACGACGGCGAAGATCCATTTGCGGCCGCGTTGCGCGAGCTTGGCGAAGAGACCAGCATACGCTCGGTGGCCAGACTGGGCGAAACCAAAGACTGGCTGACCTATGACATTCCGCCGACGATCGCCGGCAAGGCGTGGAAGGGAAAGTATCGCGGCCAGAAACAGAAATGGTTCGCGTTCCGCTTCACCGGCAATGAGAAGGAGATCAACATTCTCAATCCGGTCGGCGGTCACAAGCCGGAATTCGTCGAATGGCGCTGGGAAGTGATGCGCAATCTTCCCGATCTGATCATTCCATTCAAACGCCCGGTCTATGAAGCGGTGGTGAAGGAATTTTCGCGCTTCGCGTGAGCGCGCGAGACGTCGAAGCAGTAGAAATACGGCGGGGCAATTCACCACAGCGCCCGGCCCTGAATGCGGCCATCTGCGCGCATAGATCAGCCTCCGATTACATCTTGAGGCATGATGCTGTCCGAAGACGCTGCGCGCTTTGCGCATCATGCCCTGAACGGAGGCCATGATGTTCGACGCTAAACGCCTGCTCGATCAATTTCTCGGCGCGCAAGGTTCGTCCATGCCGGGCGGTCGTCACGACGGATTCAACCAGCCCACACGTGGACAAAGTGGCGGCGGTGGACTTGGTGATCTCGTCGGTGGTCTAGGCAACGTCCTCGGCGGGAGCGGTGGCGGTCTTGGCGGTGGCGCTGTCGCCGGTGGTCTCGCGGCGCTGCTGCTCGGTTCGAAATCCGGACGCAAGATGGCCGGTAGCGCGCTGCAACTTGGCGGCATGGCTGTGGTCGGCGCGATCGCCTACAAGGCTTATCAGGACTGGCAGAGCGGCCGCAGCGTCGCGCCATCGACCGTACCGACCGCGTTGCCGCCGCCGCCGGCCGATACCCCGTTCCTGCCGACGCGCGATTCCGAACAGCAATCGCTCAGCCGTCATCTCCTCCGCGCGATGATCGCGGCAGCGAAATGCGACGGTCATATCGATGCAAAGGAGCAAGCCACGATCTTCGCCGAGATGGACAAGCTGCCGCTCGATGCCGACGACAAGGCCTTCGTCATGGCTGAATTGCGAAAGCCGCTGGATGTCGATGCCGTCGCCGGCGGTGCGCGCAGCCCGGAAGAAGCGGCCAGCATCTATACCGCGTCGCTGCTGGCGATCGATGTCGATAACCCGGCCGAGCGCGCCTATCTTGGATTGCTGGCCGCGCGCCTGCATCTCGATGAGGCGCTGGTCAAACATCTGCATGCGACGGTCGAAAACGCGACGCTGCCGCAGACCAGTCCGGCGATGGCGAGCTAACAAAAAGGCCGGGCGTTGCCCGGCCTTTTTTTATTGCGCGAGATGCTTGGCTGTCCGGCTCGCGCCGATCAATGCATCGCCGTGCTGGTGATGTGATAATCGAGCGAGCGGAAGTGATCGAGCCGCGCGATTTCCTTGTCGAGCGCCGAACCGCTTTCGCTCTTTTCGAGCGACTTGACCCGCTCCTCGGTGGCGCGGATCTGTTCGGCCAGCACCGCCTTGTCGAAATCAGCGACCGCGGTCGCGACATCGGCCAGCACGGTCAGGCCGGTCGGCGACACTTCGGCAAAGCCGCCGAAGATCACGACCTTCTCTTCGCTGCCGTTGCGCTTGATCGTCATGATGCCGGGACGCAGCGTCGTCACCATCGGCGCATGACCGGCCAGCACGCCGAAATCGCCTTCGGCGCCCGGAACGTCAACCTGTTCGACTTCTCCGGAGATGAGAAGCTTTTCAGGCGAGACGAGATCGAAATGAAAGGTGGCCATTCGTAATCTCTCACTGGGTCGTTCCGGCAGAGCAAAGCGAGGGCCGGAATCCGTAACCACCGAACTCAATGTGAAGAACGGTGGCTATGGGTCCCCGCCTTCGCGGGGACGACGATAAAATCGTTACGCTGCTTCCGCGGCGAGACGCTTGCCCTTCTCGACCGCTTCTTCGATCGAGCCGACCATGTAGAAGGCTGCTTCCGGCAGGTAATCGTACTTGCCTTCGCACAGACCCTTGAAGCTCTTGATGGTGTCGGCGAGTTCGACGAACTTGCCGGGCGCGCCGGTGAAGATTTCCGCAACGTGGAACGGCTGCGACAGGAAGCGCTCGATCTTACGGGCGCGCGCGACCGCGATCTTGTCCTCTTCCGACAGTTCGTCCATGCCGAGAATGGCGATGATGTCCTGCAGGGCCTTATAGCGCTGCAGAATCTGCTGCACCTGACGGGCGACCTGATAATGCTCCTCGCCGACGATCAGCGGCGACAGCATGCGCGAGGTCGAGTCGAGCGGATCCACCGCCGGATAGATGCCCTTTTCCGCAATCGAACGCGACAGCGTCGTGGTGGCGTCCAAGTGCGCGAAGGAGGTTGCAGGCGCCGGGTCGGTCAAGTCGTCGGCCGGCACGTAAATGGCCTGCACCGAGGTGATCGAACCCTTTGTGGTGGTGGTGATGCGCTCCTGCAGCGCGCCCATGTCGGTCGCGAGCGTCGGCTGATAGCCCACCGCCGAAGGAATACGGCCGAGCAGCGCCGACACTTCCGAACCCGCCTGGGTGAAGCGGAAGATGTTGTCGACGAAGAACAACACGTCCTGGCCCTGATCGCGGAAATGTTCAGCGACGGTCAGACCGGTCAGCGCGACGCGGGCGCGCGCTCCAGGCGGCTCGTTCATCTGGCCGAACACGAGAGCGCATTTGGAGCCTTCGCCACCGCCCTGCTTGTTCACGCCCGATTCGATGAACTCGTGATAAAGGTCGTTGCCTTCGCGGGTACGCTCGCCGACGCCGGCGAACACCGAGTAGCCACCATGCGCCTTGGCGACGTTGTTGATCAGCTCCTGGATCAGCACGGTCTTGCCGACGCCGGCGCCGCCGAACAGGCCGATCTTGCCGCCCTTGGCGTAAGGCGCGAGCAAGTCCACGACCTTGATGCCGGTGACGAGAATTTCAGCTTCCGTCGACTGCTCGGTGTAAAGCGGTGCTTCCTGATGGATCGGACGCTTGGCTTCGGCCTTGATCGGACCGGCTTCGTCGATCGGCTCGCCGACCACGTTCATGATGCGGCCGAGCGTAGCATCACCCACCGGCACGGCGATCGGCTGGCCGGTGTCCTGCACCTCCTGGCCGCGCACGAGACCCTCCGAGGTATCCATGGCGATGGTGCGAACGGTGTTTTCGCCCAGATGCTGCGCGACTTCGAGAACGAGCCGCTGACCGTTATTCTCGGTCTCCAGCGCGTTCAGAATGGCCGGCAGATGCTCGTCGAACTGCACGTCCACGACGGCGCCGATCACCTGGGTGATTTTTCCGGACTTGTTGGGTTTGCCTTCGGTGGCCATATCGGTCGGTCTCCTTGAATTTCTAAACGACGGTCAGCGTGACCGGCACGTTGTTGCGCGTGGCGCGCGAATAGGGGCAAATCTTGTGAGCGTCTTCGACAAGCGCCTGAACCTTGGCTTTGTCGGCGCCGGGAATGGTCACCTTGATCTCGGCCTTGAAGCCGAAACTGACTTCGTCCTTGTCCATCGACAAGGCGACGGTGACGCGCGCATCCTGGCCGTCGAGATCATGCTTTTTGGCGAGCGCCAGAATGGCCTGGCCGAAACAGGCCGACCAGCCGAGCGCGAATAGCTGCTCGGGATTATGGCCTTCGCCGTTACCGCCGAATTCCTTCTGCAGGCCCATTGCCAGCGCGAGGCCGCCATTCTCAAGAATGGCGCGGCCGTTGCGGCCGCCTTTGGTGGTTGCTGAAACGGAATACGCCATCGAATTGTCCTTACAGAGCCTCGGCGCCGGAGATGATCTCGATCAGTTCCTTGGTGATCATCGCCTGACGCGTGCGGTTATAGGTGATGGTTTGCTTCTTGATCATGTCGCCGGCATTGCGCGTGGCATTGTCCATCGCGCTCATGCGGGCGCCCTGTTCAGACGCGGCATTTTCGAGCAACGCGCGAAACACCTGGATCGACAGGTTGCGCGGCAGCAATTCGCCGAGAATTTCGTTTTCGTCCGGCTCGTATTCGTAGGACGCTTCGGCCTGACCTGCGGCCGCGGTCTTGTCCGGGAAGACCGGCGGAATGACCTGCAATGCGGTCGGGACCTGCGAGATGACCGACTTGAACTGCGAGAAGAACAGCGTGGCGATATCGAATTCGCCCTTTTCAAAGCGCTCGACGATGTTGCGGGCAATGGCGTCGGCGTCCGAGAAGCCGACATTCTTGATGCCGCGCAATTCAATCAATTCGACGATCAGCTTGTCATAGCTACGGCGCAGCTGGTCGTAACCCTTGCGGCCAACGCAGAGGATCTTCACCTGCTTGCCGGCAGCGGTCAGTTCAACGATCTTTTCGCGCGCGAGACGCACGATCGCGGAATTGAAAGCGCCGCACAGACCGCGCTCGGCGGTGCAGACCACGAGCAGATGCACCTGATCGCTGCCGGTGCCGCCGAGAAGGCGCGGCGCCGTTGCAAGATCGGTCACGGTCCCGGCGATATTGCCCAAGACCTTTTCCATCCGCTCGGCGAAGGGACGCGCGGCTTCCGCCGCAGCTTGCGCGCGGCGCAGCTTCGAGGCGGCGACCATCTGCATGGCCTTGGTGATTTTCTGCGTCGCCTTGGTCGAGGCGATGCGCACGCGCATATCTTTGAGAGAAGCCATTCCGTTCGAACCTACAGCCTTGCTCGGACCGGTTCCCTCCCCCCTTGTGGGGGAGGGCTAGGGAGGGGGGTAGCAGTTGCCAGGATCGCATCCACCCCCACCCCGCCGCGCAAAAGCGCGTCGACCCTCCCCACAAGGGGGAGGGTGAAGAGGGAGCGTGTGCGTCCGACGGACATCACGCAAACGTCTTGGCGAAACCGTCGACAATACCCTTCAGCTTGGCGGCCGTGGCATCGTCGAGATCACGCGAGTCGCGAATGGCGTTCAGCACATCGCTGTGCTTGCCGCGCAGCAGGTTGAGCAGACCGTCTTCGAACGCGCGCACCTTGTTGACCGGCAGCGCATCGAGATAGCCGTTGGTACCGGCCCAGATGATCGCGACCTGCTCTTCCATCTTCAGCGGCGAGAATTGCGGCTGCTTCAGAAGTTCGGTCAGACGCGAGCCGCGATTGAGCAGGCGCTGGGTGGTGGCATCGAGATCGGAGCCGAACTGCGCGAAGGCCGCCATTTCGCGGTACTGCGCAAGCTCGCCCTTAATCTTGCCGGCGACCTTTTTCATCGCCTTGGTCTGCGCCGCCGAACCCACGCGCGACACCGACAGACCAACGTTCACCGCAGGACGGATGCCCTGATAGAACAGGTCGGTTTCAAGGAAGATCTGGCCGTCGGTGATCGAGATCACGTTGGTCGGAATATAGGCCGACACGTCGTTGGCCTGGGTTTCGATGACCGGCAGAGCGGTCAGCGAACCGGCGCCAAGATCATCATTCATCTTCGCCGCACGCTCGAGCAGGCGGGAGTGAAGATAGAACACGTCGCCCGGATAGGCTTCACGGCCGGGCGGACGACGCAGCAAGAGCGACATCTGACGATAGGCGACGGCCTGCTTGGACAGATCGTCGTAAATGATCACGGCATGCATGCCGTTGTCGCGGAAATACTCGCCCATGGTGCAGCCGGTGAACGGCGCCAGGAACTGCATCGGCGCCGGATCGGACGCGGTGGCGGCGACGACGATCGAATATTCGAGCGCGCCCTGCTCCTCCAGCACCTTCACGAATTGCGCGACCGTCGAACGCTTCTGGCCGACCGCGACATACACGCAATACAGCTTGATCTTCTCGTCGCCGGTGGCGTTGAGCGGCTTCTGATTGAGGATCGTGTCGAGCGCGATCGCGGTCTTGCCGGTCTGGCGGTCACCGATGATCAATTCGCGCTGGCCACGGCCGATCGGGATCAGCGCGTCGACGGCCTTGAGGCCGGTCGCCATCGGTTCATGCACCGATTTACGCGGGATGATGCCGGGCGCCTTCACGTCCACGCGCATGCGCTTCTCGGCCTGGATCGGGCCCTTGCCGTCGATCGGATTGCCGAGCGCATCGACCACGCGGCCGAGCAGGCCCTTGCCGACAGGCGCGTCCACGATCGCGCCGGTCCGCTTGACGGTCTGGCCTTCCTTGATCTCGCGGTCGCTGCCGAAAATAACGACGCCGACATTGTCGGTTTCGAGATTGAGCGCCATGCCGCGCGTGCCATTCTCGAACTCGACCATTTCACCGGCCTGGACATTGTCGAGGCCGAACACGCGGGCGATACCGTCGCCGACGGACAGAACCTGGCCGACCTCGGTGACCTCGGCCTCCTGGCCGAAATTCTTGATCTGATCCTTCAGGATCGCGGAAATTTCTGCGGCGCGGATGTCCATCAGCGAGCCTCTTTCATAGCAGTCTTGATCGAATTGAGTTTGGTGCGGAGCGAGGAATCCACCATGCGGCTGCCCAGCTTGACGACGAGGCCGCCAATGATGGCCGGATCAACCTCAACCTGCAGATCGACGTCCTTGCCCGTCACGGCGTTGAGTGCGCTCTTGAGTTCGGCCAGATGCTGGTCCGACAAGGGCTCGGCCACGGTGACGCTGGCGGACACTTCACCCTTATGGGTTGCGACCAGCGCCCGGTAGGCCTTGATGATGCTTCGGATGGTGAACAACCGGCGATTGGACGCCACCAGCTTGATGAAATTGGCGGAAATGCCGTCGATTCCGGCCTGTTTCAGGACCGGGTCCAGCGCCTTGACCTGTTCTTCAGCGGTGAAGACAGGGCTGCGCACCAGACGTTCGAGATCGGCGCTGCCGGCCACCATCTCGTCGAACCGGTCGAGATCGGCCCGCACTTGATCCAGCGCTTTCTGTTCCAGCGCGAGGTCGAAAAGAGCGGTGGCGTAACGCCCCGCCACACCGGCGACAATCGGTTGTTCGCTTGCCATAGGCCCGTTGAGCTATCGGTAAAACCGCAAGCTTGAAACCGTCGCGCGAGCGGCGGCGCAAACCATTGGTATTCTAAGGGAATTCCGATCTTGCGGAGTGTCGCGAAAAGCCCCGGAACCCCGGCAAAATCGAGGGTTGCTAACATGCCCGGTACGGCGGCGCAACAGGTCCCGGTGGCGCACCTTGCATTGGGCAGCCTGTTTCTGCGGAACGCTTCGCGGAAACCCGCGTTGGAGGCCGTTGCACCTTCTCCAGAGCCGGCGCCGCCCCAAAAATCGCGGCTGCCGCAGACGTGCCTGCCCTATTTCAATCCCCGAAGGGCCAGTTTTCGCCCCATCGACGGACAGTTTGACGATGCGACTGCCAAAAGGCTCCGCCCGGCCGATGGGAGGGGCTGCCGTCTGCTGGCAGTGGCTGCTTTTGCCGAACAGAGCTACACAGCGTGATGCATTCCACCTACCCGTCCACACCCGTTGATCTCACCAATTGCGACCGCGAGCCGATCCACATTCTGGGTCAGGTGCAGCCCTTTGGCTTCATCCTCATTTTTTCGCGTGATTTTGTCGTCCTGTCCGCCTCCCGCAATGCTGGTCAATTTCTGGACCTGCCGGAGAAGGATATCCTCGGCGCCACCGCCGACAGCCTGCTCTGCCCGGAGCTGATGCGCGGCATCCGCCAGCATCTGCAGATGCTGCGCGGCCCGGATGCGATCGAGCGGATGTTCGGCGTGCGACTGCGCACCGGCGGCGGACTTTTCGACATCGCCATCCATCGGTCCGGCCAGACCATTCAGATCGATGCCGAGCCGCATCTCGACGAAACCGAGATCAATGCCAGCGACTTCGTGCGGGCGATGCTGTCGCGGCTGCGGCACACCGTCAGCTATGATGGATTTTTTCGCGAAGCGGCGCGGCAGATCAAGGCGCTGACCGGCTTCGACCGGGTGATGATCTATCGCTTCGATCCCGATGGCGCCGGCGAAGTCATCGCCGAAGTCGCAAAACCCTCGCTCGTCTCCTATCTCGGCCAGCGCTATCCGGCCTCCGACATTCCGAAACAGGCGCGCATTCTTTACGAGCGCAACTGGCTGCGCATCATTCCGGAGATCAATGCAGCGCCGGTGCCACTCGATCCGCCGGTCGGGCCGGAAGGCGCGTTCGACCTGTCGATGAGCAGCGTGCGCGCGGTGTCGCCGATCCATATCGAATATCTGCAGAATATGGGCGTCGGCGCGTCGCTGTCGATTTCCATCCTGCGCGACAACAAATTGTGGGGGCTGTTCGCCTGCCATCATTATGAGGCGCGCATCATTTCCTTCGAGCGGCGCACGGCCGCCGAATTGTTCGGCCAGATGTTTTCCTGGATTCTGGAAAGCCGCGACCGCGAACGCGACATTACTTACGAAACGCGGGCGCGCGAACTGAATCAGAAGCTGATGACGTCGATGGCCTCGGGTCGGCCGACGCTCGACACTGTCACCAATCTGCTCGACGAACTGCGCGATGTCGTCAATTGCGATGGCGTTGCGGTGTGGAATGACGGCGAGATCAGCCTCAGCGGCATGACACCGTCACCGGAAGAATTCACCGCCATCGTTCGCACGCTGAACACGATGAAGCTGACCGGCGTGCTTGCCGTCAATGAGATCAGCAAGCTGTTGCCGAGCGCCGGCGATTTCGCCAACCGTGCCGCCGGCATGCTGGCGGTGCCGATCTCGCGCGCGCCGCGCGATTACCTGATCTTCTTCCGCGCCGAGGTCACGCGCACGGTCACCTGGGGCGGCGATCCGACCAAGCCGGCAACGCTGGGTCCGAACGGCATTCGCCTGACACCGCGCAAAAGCTTTGAAGCATGGAAGGAAGTTGTGCGCGGACAATCGGCGCATTGGTCGGACGCCGATATCCGTATCGCCGAAGGCTTCCGCGTGACACTGCTGGAAGTCATCCTGCGCATGACGGAGGCCAGCGACAAGGAACGCAAGACCTCGCAAGAACGGCAGGAATTGCTGATCGCCGAACTCAATCATCGCGTTCGCAATATTCTCGGCCTTATCCGCGGCCTGATCAATCAGGGCAAGAACTCGACCATGACCGCCGAACAATTCGCGCAGGTGGTCGGCGGACGCATTCAGGCGCTGGCGCGCGCGCATGACCAGATCACCCGCATGAACTGGGCGCCGGGCTCGGTGCGCCTCTTGATCGAATCGGAAGTCGCGGCCTATCTCGGCGTCAAAGCCGATCGCCTGAACTTTACCGGGCCTGATGTCGCGCTCGAGCCGGAAGCCTTTTCGACGCTGGCGCTGGTGATTCACGAACTCGTCACCAACTCGGCGAAATACGGTGCGCTGAGCGATTCGACCGGTAACGTCAAAATCGCCTGGCAGCTCGACGACGCGCAGGATCTCGTGATCTCCTGGCAGGAAGCCGGCGGGCCGCCGGTGACGCCGCCGAAGCGGCGCGGCTTCGGCTCGACCATCATCGAACGCTCGATCCCGTTCGATCTGTCGGGCCAGTCGGAAATTCATTACGAGCTGCTCGGCGTGCGCGCGCGGCTCGTCATTCCGGCGCGCTTTGTACGCACCGATGCGATCGAACCCGTGCAACGCGTTGAGCAAAAGAAGAATGCCGCGCATAGCCAGAACCAGTTCGGCGAGCGCGTGCTCATCCTTGAAGACAATCTGATCATCGCGATGGATGCCGAGGCGATGATGGAGCAGCTCGGTGCCAAACGCGTGGATGTCGTCGCCACCGTGCGCGATGCGCTGCACATCATCGAGAAAGCGCCGCCCGATTTCGCGCTGCTCGACATCAATCTTGGAAACGAGACCAGCATTCCGGTCGCGTTGAAACTGCGCACGCTCGGCATCCGCTTCGCCTTTGCCAGCGGATATGGCGAACGCGCGCCGCTGCCGCCGGAGGTGGCCGATATTCCAGTGATCCAGAAGCCTTACATGGCGGAAACGTTGCTCGCGGCGATGCCGGCGGTGAATGGCGCAAGCGCCTGAGCAGCGCCTCGCGACCTTGTCGGCATCAGCTTGTCGACATGACTTGCCGACATTGACTTGGGCTGGCCGCGCTTTATCTCTTGCCTGCGAGGACGACCTCGCATTTTTCCCAAAACATTGCAGGGACGGCCCTGCCGACCGCCCTTGCCGTCAGCTGCCATTCGCGCGCGACCGCATGGGCCAACGGAGCGTCACATGGTCTGGGCCTATCTCGTCATCGCCGGCGTGTTCGAAATCGTCTGGGCGATCGGCCTGAAATACACCGACGGCTTTTCCAGGCTATGGCCATCGATCGGCACCGCGCTCGCCATGGTGTTGAGCGTCACGTTTCTAGGGCTGGCGATGAAATCGCTGCCGGTCGGCACCGCCTATGCGATCTGGACCGGCATCGGCGCAGTCGGCACCGTGCTGATGGGTATCGTGCTGTTCGCCGAACCCGCTACGGCGTTGCGGCTTGCCTGTGTCGGGCTGATCGTTACCGGCATTATCGGGCTGAAGCTCACCGCCTAGAGCGTTTTCGAGCGAAGGGGGTCCCGGTTCGCGTGAAGAAAACGCGACAAACATGGCCGGCATTGATCTGGCGCAAGCAGGCGATGACAGCGGCCCGAAAGCCGCGACAGGGCAGATATTCGCGTCATCGTGTAACCAAAAGGCGAGCAAATGGGCTACAAAGGGAGAACTTCTGTTTGTAGCTGCCCGGTGACGACGCATGACGACGACTGCCCCCTCGGCCAAAAGCGCTGAACAAGCCGCCCAACCGACCTTTGCCGACCTATTCACGCCCAAGCTGATCACCGTGCTGCGTGAAGGTTATGGGCTTGCCGGTTTTCGTGCCGACGCGCTGGCCGGACTGACAGTCGCCATCGTCGCCTTGCCACTATCGATGGCGATCGCCATCGGCGCCGGCGTCAGCCCGGAGCGCGGGCTCTACACCGCCATTGTAGGCGGCTTTTTCATTTCTTTGCTAGGCGGCAGCCGCTTCCAGATCGGTGGCCCGGCGGCGGCCTTTATCGGCCTCGTCGCCATGACGGTGCAGCGCCACGGCTTTGATGGCCTTGTACTGGCGACGCTGATGGCCGGCGTGATGCTGCTGGTGATCGGCTTTCTGCGGCTCGGCACTTACGTCAAATATATCCCCTATCCGGTGACGGTCGGCTTCACCGCCGGCATTGCCGTCATCATCCTGATCACGCAAGTCCGCGACCTGTTCGGCCTGACGCTGGCGCATGAGCCGGCCGAAACGCTGCCGAAGATCAAAGCGTTGTGGCAGGCGCTCGGCACAATCAGTCCCATCACTGTTGCGCTGTCAGTCGCTTCAATCGCCGCGATTCTTTTGGTGCGACACCTGCGGCCCAACTGGCCGGCCTTGCTGATCGCCGTGGTGGCCGCCACTATCATCGCCGCGTTGCTCGGCCTGCAGGTCGAGACCATCGGCTCGCGCTTCGGCGCCATTCCGGCCGGCTTGCCCGCACCCGCCTTGCCTGCTTTCAGTCTGGAAAAAGCGCGGGTGGTCTTTCCCGACGCGATGGCGATCGCGTTGCTTGGCGCGATTGAGTCACTGCTCTCGGCCGTCGTCGCCGATGGCATGTCCGGCCGTCGTCACCGGTCCAACAGCGAACTGGTGGCGCAGGGCGTCGGCAATATCGCCACCGCCATTTTCGGCGGCGTGCCGGCTACCGGCACCATCGCCCGCACCGCCACCAACATCCGCGCCGGCGCGCGTGGCCCGGTCGCCGGCATGTTGCATGCGATCTATCTGTTGATCTTCGTTCTGGTGGCGATGCCGCTTGTCGCCTATGTGCCGCTGGCGGCGCTGGCAGGCGTGCTTGTCGTGGTCGCATGGGGCATGGCCGACCGCGCGGAATTTCTGCTGCTGCTGCGCTCGTCGGTTGCCGATGCGCTGGTGCTGCTTGGCACATTCGTGCTGACGATCTTCGTTGATCTCCTCACTGGCATCGGCTTCGGCGTCGTGCTTGGCACCTTCCTGTTCATGCATCGGATGGCCGAGTCAATCGAGGTCGAAGGCGGGCCGAAGCTGATCGCGGACGATGTCTCCGACAGCGCCGCAGCCGACGCGACGCAATCCGAGCGCGCGCTGCCGGATGATGTGATGGTGTATCGCATCAGCGGCGCGTTCTTCTTTGGCGCTACCGCGCGGGTCAATCTGATCCTCGACCGGGTGGCGAAGCCGCCGCGGATCTTCGTGCTGGATTTCTCCGACGTGCCGTTCATGGACATCACTGCTGCGGCCGCGCTCGAACGCTTTGTCGAGCGCCTGCACAAGGCCGGCACCAAGGTCTATCTCGCCGGCGTGCGCCCGCATGTGCGCGATGTGTTCAAGCTGCCGGGCCTGCGCAGCCCCGCCATCCATTATGCGCCGAATGTCGAGGCGGCGCTGGAGGCGGCGAAGTAGACTGGGCTTACACTGCCACCAAGGCCTCATCCTGACAATCGAAAGAGTATCGCTGTGACTCTGGATCCCGGCCTTCGCCGGGATGAGCGGAGGAGAGAGAGCGACGACCCCACCCGTTCGTCCCGGCGAAGGCCGGGACCCAGGGCCAAGTCTTCGATCCTTGCTAGTGAATCACTCAGCGAATTTATTCAGCACCGCGAGCGCGGCTTTGGTCCGCACCTCATTCGGATAAATCCGATTGGCGAGCATGACGATGCCGATTTTCTTTTCCGGCACGAAGGCGACATAGGCGCCGAATCCACCGGTCGAACCGGTTTTGTTGACCAGCACATCGGCACGCGGCGGCATCGGCGGCGTGATAGCCTTGGCCACCTGCGGCTTCAACGCGATCTGCGATGTGTTGCCGGAGGCCACAACATCGACCGATACCGGCCAGGGATATTGCTCCCATATCAGATCCTGAATGAAAGGTCCGGTCTCGAAATATCCGGTGCGCGTCATCGTCAGCGCCTGCGCGACTTTCGGCGGCACATTGCCGACGCCCATATTGGCTTCGAGATAGCGCAGCATATCGACGGCATTCGACTTCACGCCATAAGCCTCGGCGGAAATCATGTCGGAGGAGACACGCTTCGGCTTGTCGTCGCGGCCATAGCCCCAGGCATAGGCCTTCATCTGGCTGGCGGGCACGCGGAGATAGGTCCGCGTCATGCCGAGTTCGGCAATCAGGCGTTCGGCGAGCGTTTGAAAGTTTCCACCCATTGCTTTGGCGGTGACAATGCCAAGCAGGCCGACGCTCGGATTGGCGTAAACGCGATGGGTGCCCGCCTGGTATTGCGGCTTCCACGCGCGGAAATACGCCATCAGCTGCTTCTCGTTGCGCACATCGCCCGGCAATTGCAGCGGAAAGCCACCGGCGGTGTGGGTGGCAAGATCAACGACGCGCACATGATCGAGCGCACTGCCCTTCAACTCGGGGATATAGGTGCTGACGCTGTTCGTCAGCGACAGCTTGCCCTCGACCTGCGCATAAGCCGCGAGCGTCGCGGTGAAGGTCTTGCTGATGGAGCCAAGCTCGAACAATGTATCGCGCGTGACGGGCACTTTGGGATTGACCGAAGCATCGCCATAGCTGGCAAAATACCGCTGGCCATCAATCGTGACGCCGACCGCCATGCCAGGAACGGCATATTGCTGGATCACCGGCTTCACCGCGTCATCGATCAGCTGCCGGACCTTCGCCTCTTCAAGTGGCGCGGCGACGATTTGTGATGAACTGAAAAGCCCGACACTACACAGGGCCGCAGTCAAGAAAGGACGAAACACGAGGACAGCTCCGTGAGATTTAGAAAAAGCTCTGCGGATCGATATCGACTTCCAGCTTTAGGCTGCCGCGCGTTTTCGGCGCATTGGCGAGCCAGCCGCGCATGTAATGCGACAGGTCGAACTGGCGCGGTGATTTGATCAACAGACGAAAGCGGTAACGGCCGCCCACCACAGCGAGGGGCGCTTCTGCCGGACCCAGCACGCGCACCTTTTCATCCAGCGGTGAGGCGGCAGCGAGCTTGCGGGCAAAGGCTTCGGTCTCATGCCGATCAGCGCCCGAGACAATGAGCGCCGCGAGGCGACCGAAAGGCGGATAGCCAGTGGCTTCGCGCGAGAGAATTTCGGTGTCGTAAAAGGCCGCGCGATCGCCGGACATGATCGCGCGCATCACCGGATGTTCAGGCTGGTGCGTCTGCAGAAAACCTTGGCCGTAACCGGTTTCGCGTCCCGCGCGCCCGGCCACTTGATGCAACAGCTGAAAGGTACGTTCGGCCGCACGCGGGTCGCCATTGGCGAGGCCGAGATCGGCATCGACAATGCCGACGAGATTAAGCTTCGGGAAGTGGTGGCCCTTGGCGACAAGCTGCGTGCCGATGATGATATCGAAGCGGCCTTCGGCGACGCCCTGCAATTCTTCCCGCAAACGATCGACCGATTCAAAAAGATCGCTGGACAAGACGATCGAACGCGCATCCGGAAACAGCTGTGCCACTTCCTCCTGCAAGCGCTCGACGCCGGGACCGACCGGTGCGAACGAGTCCTTGGCATCACATTGCGGACAGATCGCCGGCGGCGGCATCGAGAAGCCGCAATGGTGACAGACCAGCCGGCGGCGAAAGCGGTGATCGACCAGCCAGGCATCGCAATTCTGGCAGGCCAGCCGATAGCCGCACGAGCGGCACAAAGTCAGCGGCGCATAGCCACGCCGATTGAGGAACAATAGCGCCTGTTCTTTTTTTTCCAGCGCGAACTTGATCGCTTCCGCCAATCGCGGCGCAATGAAGCGATTGCGCGGCGGACCTTCGGTGCGCATGTCGATGGCTTCAATATGCGGCAGATGCTGGCCGCCGAAACGCTCCGGCAAGGCGAGCCGCTTGTATCGCTCGCGCCGCGCATTGACCTCGGTTTCGACCGACGGCGTCGCCGAGGCCAGCACCACCGGAATCTTGGCAAGATGCCCGCGCACGATCGCCATGTCGCGCGCATGGTAATGCACGCCGTCTTCCTGCTTGTAGGCGGGATCGTGCTCTTCATCGACGATGATGAGGCCGAGATCGGCATAAGGCAGAAACAGCGCCGAACGCGCCCCGACAATGACGGAGGCTTCGTTCTCGACAATCGCGGAAAACGTGCGCGCGCGTTTGCGGCCGCCGAGCTGCGAATGCCATTCCGCCGGCCGCACGCCGAAGCGCGATTCAAAGCGATTGAGAAATTGCGTGGTCAGGACAATTTCCGGCATCAGGATCAGCGTCTGCCGCTTGTTGCGGATGTTGTCGGCGACGGCTTCGAAATAGACCTCGGTCTTGCCCGACCCTGTGACGCCATCGATGAGAAAGGCCGAGAAGCCGCCGGTCAGCGACGCTTTCAGCGCGTTGGCCGCCGCGCTCTGCGCTGGCGACAGATCGGGGAGAAAATGATCGGGATCCGGCGTCTGCATGATCGGCTCCGGCGGCAGCACGAATGTCTCGAGCGTGCCTTCATCGATCAGGCCGTCGATCACGCCGACCGACACACCGGCCTCCTGCGCAGCCTCGCTTTTCAGCCGCGCCATGCCATAGGCCAAGGTCGACAGCACGCGCGCACGCGCCGCCGTCATCCGCTGCGGCTTGGGTCCCGCAAGCCTCACGCCGACGCGCGCCCGCGCCGGGCCGAGATGATCGCCCATCCGCAAAGCCATGCCGAGCACGGTGCCGCGCGCCCCGAGCGTATAATCCGCCACCCAGTCGATGAAGCCGCGCAGCTCATCGCGCAACGGAGGCACATCGAGCTTGGCCTCGACATCCTTCAGCCGGTTATGCAGGCCCGGCCGCGGATCGCCCTCGCCCCAGACCACGCCGGCATATTCTTTCGGCCCCAGCGGCACGGCGACGACATCGCCCGGCGCGAGCGTCATCCCCGCCGGAACGCGGTAGGAATAGGCCCGATCGAGCGCCACCGGCACCACCACGTCAACGATCTTCATGGGATATCTTTATAGCCATTACGGCGTAACACTCGCTCGATTCCGGGACCTTAAGGAAGGCTGAAGGAAAAAGGTGAGATAAGACGGCCATGCCCGAACAGCAAACCGAGCCGCTTTTTCCCGCCGAAATTACCGCGGAAATGCAGCGCTGGCTGGCCTTTCTCGGCGACCAGAAGCGCATGTCGCCGAAAACGCTGGAAGCCTATCAGCGCGACGTCACCCAGTTTCTGACCTTCATGCGCGAGCATCTCGGCGGCGAACTCTCGCTCTGCCATCTGGCCGCGCTGGCGCCGCGCGACATTCGCGCCTTCATGGCCCAGAGGCGGATGCAGGGCATCGGCGCCCGCACGCTGATGCGGCAGCTGGCCGGGGCGCGATCCTTTGCGCGGTTTCTGGAACGCGACGGCAAGGGCAAGGTCGGCGCGCTGAATGCGGTGCGCACACCCAAGCTCACCAAGACCTTGCCGAAGCCGCTGACCGTACCTTCCGCCAAGCGCGTGTCTGACATTGCCTTGCGCGCGGGCGAGGAACGCGAGCCCTGGATCTTCGCCCGCGATGCGGCGGTGCTGGCGCTGCTTTACGGATCCGGCCTTCGTATTTCCGAAGCGCTAGGTCTTGTGCGGCGGGACGTGCCGTCACCCGGACAGGGCGATACCATCGTCGTCACCGGCAAGGGCAACAAGGCGCGCATGGTGCCGGTGCTGCCGCAAGTGCTGACACTGATCGCCGATTATATCGCCGCCTGTCCGTATGATATTTCCGATGACGACAAATTGTTTGTCGGCGCGCGTGGTGGACCGCTGTCGCCGCGCATCATCCAGCTGACGATGGAGCGGCTGCGCGGCGCGCTTGGCCTGCAGGACAATGCGACGCCGCACGCGCTCAGGCATTCCTTCGCCACGCATCTGCTGTCGCGCGGCGGTGATCTGCGTTCGATCCAGGAATTGCTGGGCCACGCCTCGCTCTCGACCACGCAAATCTATACGGCGGTGGATACCGACCGGCTGCTCGATGCCTATAAGGCCGCGCATCCCCGGGCTTGAGCCTTTATGTTTGTCGCGTTTTCTTCACGCGAACCGGTCCCCACTTCGCTTGAAAACGCTCCGACGCCCCGTTTACCGACGATTCGATTCAAATACTCGTCGGCAACCCCGTGCCGCTCCGCGCGTTAGCATGCGGAGGAGTTAAACAGGCCATGAAAAATCACATCGTTGCCTTGGTCGAAGCCGTGCGTCTGGCGCGCCTTGAACTCGATTGCTTTCGCGACGCCAATTGCGGCGCATCGGCCGATTGGACCGTCCAGCGCTTGAGCGAACTTCTTGAAAACAAAGAGGTTTCGGAGGCGATGGCGACGCTCGTGCCGGACGAAGAGACGCCGTCCATCGTGCCAGACGTCCAAGTGTCGAACCTGAAAGTGCCATATCCCTGGCGGTCGCACTAAGCGCGACCCCAGTCTCCGGATCAGAGCCGCACCGTGCCGCCATCGGCATAGAGGGTCTGGCCGGTCATGAAGACCGCATCGTCGCTGGCGAGAAATGACACAACACCGGCGACGTCTTGCGGCATCTGCACCCTCTTGATGGCCTGCAGATTCGCCAGCGCCTGAAATTCTTCATCCATGGAGGCACGACCAGCACTGGGCTGACGGCCTTCCGTACCTGGCGTGCGCGTCAGGCTTGGCGAAACCGCATTCACGGTCACACCATCGTTGCCGAACTCGGTCGCCAGCGCGCGCGTAAAACCAACCACGCCGCCCTTGCTGGCGATGTAATGCGTATAGCCCGACGCAAGCGTATGCAGCGTGCTGGATGACACGTTGATCACGCGGCCCCATTGCCGCTGCCGCATCGGCAGCATGAAAGCCTTGCAGAGCAGAAACACGGCATCGAGATTGAGAGCCATCACACGCCGCCAATCAGCGAAGCTCACATCCGCGAATGGCTGAATGGGATAAATGCCGGCATTGTTTACGAGGATATCGCAGCGGCCGACATGCTGCTGCACGTCGTTCGCCAGCGATGCGACTGCCTCTTCCGACGTGACATCGCAGGTGATCGCAACAGCCTTGCGGCCCGCCGCTTCGACCATCCTCGCCGTGTCGTCACAGGATTTCAGATCAACGAGAACGAGATTGGCGCCGTCCTGCGCCAGTCGCGCGGCGAAGGCCTGGCCAAGCCCGCCAGCGGCGCCGGTCACGAGTGCAACCTTGCCGGCGTGAGAAGCCATGCTGTCCTCCGTTTAACGACGCCGCGCGACCTCGTTCGCGCGGCGGCGTCATGTCCACGTCACATATGCAGGGCGCGCTTGTCGACCGCCAAGGCGGCTTCCTTCACCGCTTCTGGTAGCGTCGGATGCGCATGGCACGTGCGAGCGATATCTTCCGCCGATGCGCCGAATTCCATCGCCACAGCGGCTTCAGCGATCATGTTGCCGGCGTCGGCGCCAACGATATGCACGCCGAGCACGCGATCGGTCTTGGCATCGGCCAGGATCTTCACAAAGCCATCGGTCTGCTGATTGGCCTTGGCGCGGCCATTGGCCGTGAACGGGAATTTGCCGACATTGTACGCCACACCATCGGCCTTCAGATCGTCTTCGGCTTTACCGACCGAGGCGATCTCCGGATAGGTGTAAACAACGCCGGGGATGATGTCGTAATTCACATGGCCGGCCTGGCCCGCGAGAATTTCCGACACCGCAACGCCTTCGTCTTCAGCCTTGTGCGCCAGCATCGGCCCGGCAATCACGTCGCCGATGGCATAGATGCCCTTCACGTTGGTGGCGTAATGCGCATCGGTCTTCACCCGGCCGCGCTCGTCGAGTTCGACGCCGACCTCCTGCAGACCCAGCTCCTGCGTGTAGGGCACGCGGCCGATCGCCACCAGCACCACATCGGCATCGATCGTTTCAGCGTCGCCGCCCTTCGCGGGTTCGACTTTCACCTTCAGCTTCTTGCCGGAGGTATCGACGCCGGTGACTTTCGAGCCCAGCTTGAACGTCATACCCTGTTTTTCAAACAGGCGCTGCGACTGACGCGCAACTTCCGAATCCATGCCCGGCAGAATGCGGTCGAGGAATTCCACCACCGTCACCTGCGCGCCGAGACGACGCCACACCGAACCAAGCTCGAGGCCGATCACGCCGGCGCCGATCACCAGCAGCTTTTCCGGCACCTTTTCCAGCGTCAGCGCGCCGGTCGAGGAGACCACACGCTTCTCGTCGATGGTGATGCCCTTCAGTTGCGTCACATCAGAGCCGGTGGCGATGACGATGTTCTTGGTTTCGAGCGTTTGTGACTTGCCGTCCGCGCCCTTGACCTCGACCTTGCCGGCGGCGGTGATGCGGCCGGTGCCGTGCACGACATCGATCTTGTTCTTCTTCATCAGATAATCGACGCCCTTGACGTTGCCATCGACGGCTTCGTCCTTGAACGCCAGCATCTGTTTGAGATCGAGCTTCGGCTTGCTGACGCCGATGCCCATCTTCGCGAAGCTGTGGCCAGCTTCCTCGAACAATTCGGAGGCGTGCAGCAGCGCCTTGGAGGGAATGCAGCCGACATTCAGACAGGTGCCACCGAGGGTCGCGCGCTTTTCGACAACCGCCACCTTCATGCCGAGCTGGGCCGCGCGAATGGCGCAGACATAACCGCCGGGGCCGGTGCCGATGACAATGAGATCGTAGGACATTTGATGCTCGCTGTTCCTTCACCTCTCCCTGCGGGGAGAGGTCGATCCGAAGGCGCCAGCCTGAGGATCGGGTGAGGGGGGACACGAACCGTCGAGTAACGAGCCCCCTCACCCGCTCGCTTCGCTCGCGACCTCTCCCCGCTGGGGAGAGGTGAAGAAATTACAGATCGAGAACCAGACGCGCCGGATCTTCCAGCATGTCCTTCACGCGGACGAGGAAGGTGACCGCTTCCTTGCCGTCGACGATGCGGTGATCGTAGGACAAGGCCAGATACATCATCGGCCGGATCTCGACCTTGCCGCCGATGGCGACCGGACGCTCCTGGATCTTGTGCATGCCGAGAATGCCCGATTGCGGCGCATTGAGGATCGGCGTCGACATCAGCGAGCCATACACGCCACCATTGGAAATGGTGAAGGTGCCGCCCTGCATCTCCTCGATCTTCAGCTGGCCATCACGCGCACGACGACCGGCGCCGGCAATGTCCTTTTCGATCTGCGCCAGCGACTTCTGATCGCAATCGCGGATCACCGGCACGACCAGGCCCTTGTCGGTGCCGACGGCCACGCCGATGTGGTAGTAGTTCTTGTAGATGATGTCGGTGCCGTCGATCTCGGCATTGACCGCTGGGATGTCCTTCAGCGCCTGCACACACGCGCGCACGAAGAAGCCCATGAAGCCCATCTTCACGCCGTGCTTCTTTTCGAACGCATCCTTGTACTGGTTGCGCAGGTCCATCACCGCCTTCATGTCGACCTCGTTGAAGGTCGTCAGCATGGCGGCGGTGCTTTGCGCATCCTTCAGGCGGCGGGCAATGGTCTGGCGCAGGCGCGTCATCTTCACGCGCTCTTCGCGCGCGGCATCATCCGCAGGCGACGGCGCACGCACTTGAACCGGCGCGGACGCGGCCACCGGCGTCGGCGCGGAGGCTGCGCGCTCGATCGCGGCCAGCATGTCGCCCTTGGTGACGCGGCCGTCCTTGCCGCTGCCCGGCACGGTCGAAGCCTCGATGCCGGATTCGGCCGACAGCTTGCGGACCGACGGCGCCACCGGCGCATCGCCCGACGGCTTCGGTGTCGTATTTTCCTGCTTGTCCTGCGCGCGCGGCTTCACTTCCTCTTCGGCCGCCTTGATCGGCGCAGTCGTGCTCTGCTTCTTGTCCGGCGCGCCGGTCGTCGTGGCAGCGCCCGCACCATCCTTGATCTGGCCAAGCAGCGCGCCGACAGCGACGGTCTCGCCATCCTTGACGGCGATCGCTTCAAGAACGCCGGCGGCGGGCGCCGGCACTTCGATCGTCACCTTGTCGGTTTCGAGTTCGACCAGCGGCTCGTCAACAGCGACGGCCTCGCCGGGCTTCTTGAACCATTTGCCGATGGTGGCCTCGGTGACGGATTCGCCAAGGGTGGGAACGCGGATTTCTGTCATTGTCTGTTGTCCATCGCAGGCTTGTCTTTTCCGATGTCATCGTCCGCGAAGGCGGACGATCCAGCATCGGCGATTGAACCGTTATGACTGGATGCCCCGCCTTCGCGGGGCATGACAGTCGAAGAGAAATTATCCCAGCGCCTCGTCCAGGAATTGAGCGAGCTGTGCGAGATGCTTCGACATCTGGCCGACAGCCGTGGAAGCGGCCGCCGGACGACCGGCATAACGCACCATCTTGTGCTTGGCGTTGATCTGCTCGAGGATCCAGCGCAGGAACACATCGACAAAGAACCAGGCGCCCATGTTGCGCGGTTCTTCCTGACACCAGACGATCTCGGCCTGTTTGAAGCGCGACAGCACCTGCATCAGCGTCTTGGTCGGGAACGGATAAAGCTGTTCCACGCGGATGATGTAGATGTCGTCGACGCCGCGCTTCTCGCGATCTTCGTAGAGATCGTAATAGACCTTGCCCGAGCACAGGATCACGCGACGGATCTTGTCGTCGGCCTTCAGCTTGATCTTCTGATCAGCCAGCATCTCGGCGTCATCGAGTAGCACGCGATGGAAGCTGGTATCGGCGCCAAGCTCATCCAGACGCGAGACTGCGCGCTTGTGGCGCAGCAGCGATTTCGGCGTCATCAGGATCAGCGGCTTGCGGATCTCACGCTTCAGCTGACGGCGCAGGATGTGGAAGTAGTTGGCAGGCGTCGTGCAGTTGGCAACCTGCATGTTGTCTTCGGCGCACATCTGCAGATAACGCTCCAGACGCGCTGACGAATGCTCCGGACCCTGGCCTTCATAACCATGCGGCAGGAGGCAGACGAGACCCGACATGCGCAGCCACTTGCGCTCGCCCGACGAGATGAACTGGTCGAACACCACCTGCGCGCCATTGGCGAAGTCGCCGAACTGGGCTTCCCACAGCGTCAGAGCATTCGGCTCAGCGGTCGAATAACCGTATTCGTAACCGAGCACGGCCTCTTCCGAGAGCATGGAATTGAGCACCTCGTAACGCGCCTGGTTGTCGCTCAGATGATTAAAGGGCGTGTAACGCTCCTCGGTCTTCTGATCGAACAGCACTGAGTGACGCTGCGAGAAGGTGCCGCGTTCTGAATCCTGACCTGACAGGCGGACCGGATGACCTTCCTCAAGCAAGGTGCAGAAAGCCAGCGCTTCCGCCGTTGCCCAGTCCACGCCCTCGCCCGTGTCGAAGGCCTTGCGGCGATTGTCGAGGAAGCGGTTGATCGTGCGGTGGACCTGAAAACCTTCCGGCACCGCAGTGATCTTGGCGCCGATTTCCTTGAGCTTGGCGACATCGACGCCGGTATTGCCGCGGCGCGGATCTTCGACATCGGTGCCCGGCTTCATTCCAGACCAGCGACCATCAAGCCAATCGGCCTTGTTCGGCTTATAGGCCTGGCCGGCTTCGAATTCGGCTTCGAGGCGCGAACGCCAATCGGCCTTCATCTTGTCAACTTCACCATCGGTGACGACGCCTTCGCTCACCAGCTTCGCCGCATAGATATCGAGCGTCGACGGATGCGCGCGGATCTTCTGGTACATCAGCGGCTGGGTGAAAGCCGGCTCGTCGCCTTCGTTGTGACCAAAGCGGCGATAGCAGAACATGTCGATGACGACGGGCTTTGCGAAACGCTGGCGATATTCGATCGCCACCTTGGCCGCGAACACCACTGCTTCCGGATCGTCGCCATTCACATGGAAGATCAGCGCCTCGATCATCTTCGCCACATCCGACGGATAAGGCGAAGACCGCGAATAGCGCGGATAGGTGGTGAAGCCGATCTGGTTGTTGACGATGAAATGCAGCGAACCGCCGGTGCGATAGCCCTTCAGTTCGGACAGGCCGAAACACTCAGCGATCACGCCCTGGCCGGCAAACGCCGCATCGCCGTGGATCAGCAGCGGCAGCGCCATCGTGCGATCTTCCGGCGTGGCGCCGAGCTGATCCTGCTTGGCACGCACCTTGCCGAGCACCACCGGGTCGACGATTTCCAGATGCGACGGGTTAGGTGTCAGCGACAGATGCACCTTGTTGCCGTCGAACTCGCGATCGTTCGAGGCACCCAAATGGTACTTCACGTCGCCCGAGCCTTCGACTTCGTCCGGTGTCGCCGAACCGCCTTTAAATTCATGGAACAGCACGCGATGCGGCTTGCCCATCACCTGCGTCAGCGTGTTGAGGCGGCCACGATGGGCCATGCCGACAACGATTTCCTTCACGCCGAGCTGACCACCGCGCTTGATGATCTGCTCCAGCGCCGGAATGAGCGACTCGCCACCATCAAGGCCGAAACGCTTGGTGCCAGTGTACTTGACGTCGAGGAATTTCTCGAAGCCTTCAGCTTCAACCAGCTTGTTCAGGATCGCGCGCTTGCCTTCGCGGGTGAAGACGATTTCCTTGTCCTTGCCTTCGATGCGCTCCTGAATCCACGCTTTCTGCTCCGGATCGGAGATATGCATGAATTCGACGCCGACGGTCTGGCAGTAAGTGCGGCGGAGGATTTCGACGATTTCGCGCATGGTGCCGAATTCGAGGCCCAGCACTTTGTCGAGATAGATCTTCCGATCCATATCGGCTTCGGTGAAGCCATAGCTCTTCGGATCGAGTTCGGCGTCATCGCGCTGCGGCTCAAGCTCAAGCGGATCGAGCTTGGCGTGGAAGTGACCGCGAATGCGATAGGCGCGGATCAGCATCAGCGCGTGCAGCGAATCACGGGTCGCCTGCAACACATCGGTCGATGACATGTCGACGCCGGCCTGTTGCGCCTTGCCCTTGATCTTGTCGCCGAGCTTCTTTTCCGTTTCCGACCAATTGCCGTCGAGCGCCGAAACGAGATCGCCATTGCCGACCTGGGGCCAGCCCGGCTTTTTCCACGACGCGCCCTGCGCATTCTTGGCGACGCTGGCGGGATCGTCTTTCAGGCTCTGGAAAAACGACTGCCATTCGGCATCGACCGAAGCGGGATCGGCTTCGTATTTGGCGTAGAGATTTTCGATATAGGCGGCATTGCCGCCGTAGAGGAAGGAGGTGAGAGCGAAGGTTGCGTTCGCATCTTGGCGAGACATATCGGCGTCCTTGGGGTCGTCCGTGACGGCGTCCTGAGAATGGTTTTGGGCCGCCGGAGGCGGCCTGGCCGAGCGGCGTCGGATGACGCACCGGCCCGGATGGCGATCCTTCTACAGCTAATGATCGAATGGGGCCACGATTAGATGCGGAAGGAATGAATCGAGATTCATGGCGAAGGGGCGGCGGGATGTAGAGAGGCGCGCCGTACCAGCTCCGGGTTAACAAAAAGGCGCCCCCGTGAGGGGACGCCTTTCTTCAGAACAGACATGCTTTAGAGCAGACCTGCGACGAGCGTGACGCTCCGCAATCAGCCCTTCAGCACTTCGACGAGCGTCTTGCCGACCCGGGCGGGTGACGGCGACACCTTGATTCCGGCTTCTTCCATCGCCGCGATCTTCGATTCCGCATCGCCTTTGCCACCGGAAATGATCGCGCCGGCATGACCCATGCGGCGTCCGGGAGGCGCGGTGCGGCCGGCGATGAAGCCGACCATCGGCTTCTTGCGGCCGCGGCGCGCTTCGTCCTTCAGGAACTGGGCGGCATCTTCTTCCGCCGAGCCACCGATTTCGCCGATCATGATGATCGCTTCGGTCTTGTCGTCGGCCAGGAACATCTCCAGCACGTCGATGAACTCGGTGCCCTTCACCGGGTCGCCGCCGATGCCCACCGCCGTGGTCTGGCCGAGGTTCTCACGGCTGGTCTGGAACACCGCTTCATAAGTGAGCGTGCCGGAGCGCGACACGATGCCGACCGAACCGGGCTTGAAGATGTTGCCCGGCATGATGCCGATCTTGCATTCGCCGGCCGTCATCACGCCCGGGCAGTTCGGGCCGATCAGGCGCGACTTCGAACCCGACAGCGACCGCTTCACCTTCACCATATCCAGCACCGGAATGCCTTCGGTGATGCAGACGATCAGCGGGATTTCCGCATCGATCGCTTCGCAGATCGCGTCGGCCGCACCGGGCGGCGGAACGTAGATCACGCTGGCATCTGCGCCGGTCTTGGATTTGGCTTCGGCGACGGTGTCGAACACCGGCAGGTTGAGGTGGGTGGTCCCGCCTTTACCCGGCGAGGTGCCGCCCACCATCTTGGTGCCATAGGCGATCGCCTGTTCGGAATGGAAGGTGCCGTTCTTGCCAGTGAAGCCCTGGCAGATGACCTTGGTGTTTTTATCGATGAGGACGGACATCAGGCGGCCTTTTTCACTGCGGCGACAATTTTCTGGGCGGCATCGTCAAGGTCATCGGCCGGAAGCACGTTCAGGCCCGATTCCTTGATGATCTTCTTGCCGAGATCGACATTGGTGCCTTCGAGGCGAACGACCAGCGGCACTTTCAGGCCGACTTCCTTCACCGCCGCCACCACGCCTTCGGCGATGATGTCGCATTTCATGATGCCACCGAAGATGTTGATCAGGATGCCCTGCACCTTCGGATCGGAGGTGATGATCTTGAACGCCGCCGTCACCTTCTCCTTGGTGGCGCCGCCGCCGACATCGAGGAAGTTCGC
>Ga0164243_10000564_pt1 | contig 67144 bp, 61 predicted proteins | sample OricompcompostOP_FD_108781 | JGI IMG/M metagenome (GOLD analysis project Ga0164243, IMG submission 108781) | Organic Plus compost microbial communities from Emeryville, California, USA - Original compost - Organic plus compost (OP) | ecosystem: Engineered > Solid waste > Mixed feedstock >... | reverse complement strand
TGGTGCCCAGGAGAGGACTCGAACCTCCACGGCTTTCACCACACGGACCTGAACCGTGCGCGTCTACCAATTCCGCCACCTGGGCTTGGCGGGCTTCATAGTGTGGTCCGAGGCTGCGGTCAACGGCATGCTGGACGACTTCGCACGCTTGAACTAGGTAGACCCCGCAGTTCGCAGAGCGCAGGGGAATTTTTTATGGCGCGCGTCATGATCTCGGACCGGATCGTCACCGTTTTCGGCGGCTCCGGTTTCATCGGCCGGCATGTTGTGCGGGCCCTCGCCGAATCGGGCTGGCGCGTGCGCAACGCGGTGCGCCGCCCCGACCTCGCCAACCATCTTCAGCCACTCGGCACGGTCGGCCAGATCCAGTCGGTGCAGGCCAATCTCCGCAACGAGGCCTCCATCGCCCGCGCCATCGAGGGCGCCGACGCGGTGGTCAACCTGGTGGGCATCCTCAACGAATCGGGCCGCCAGACCTTCGACGCGGTCAATGCCCAGGGCGCCCGCCGCGTCGCCGAGGCGGCCAAGGCTGCCGGAATCAGCGCCTTTGTCCACATGTCCGCGCTCGGCGCCGACCCGGCTTCGCCCTCGGCCTATGCGCGCTCCAAGGCGGCCGGCGAGGCGGCGGTGCTGGAGACGCTTCCCGGCGCGATCATCCTGCGTCCCTCCGTGGTGTTCGGCCCGGAGGACGACTTCCTCAACAAGTTCGCCGCGCTGGCGCGCATCTCGCCGGTCCTGCCGCTGATCGGCGGCGGCCACACCCGCATGCAGCCGGTCTTCGCCGGCGATGTCGGCGCCGCCGTCGCCGCGGCGTTGCCGCTGGACACGCCCAAGCTCCGCGCCGGGGTCTACGAGCTCGGCGGCCCGGAAGTGCTGACCATGCGCCAGATCATGGATTATGTGCTGAAGGTGACCTGCCGCCGCCGCGCGCTCGTGACCCTGCCGTTCGGCGTTGCACGGATGAAGGCCAGCGTGCTCCAACTCCTGCCCAAGCCGCTGCTCACCGTGGACCAAGTCAGGCTGCTGGAGCGCGACAATGTCGTCTCCGACGACGCCCGCGCCGCCAAGCGCACGCTGGAGAATATGGGCATCCGGCCAACCACGATGGAAGCTGTGGTTCCGCAATATCTCTACCGCTTCCGCCGCGCCGGCCAGTTCACCGACCCGGCCGACGCCTGATTCTTTTCGTCATCGCGGACAAAAAAAGGGCGCCTGTCTCAGGCGCCCTTTTTCGTGGCCTCAGCCGTAGACCAGAAGCCCGGCCAGACCCGCCGCGCCGACGATCAGCCGCCACCACGCGAACAGCGCAAAGCCGTGGCGGGAGATGAAGTCGAGCACGAAGCGCACCACGATCACGCCCATGATGAAGGCCGCCACGAAGCCGATGGCGGTCAATGCCAGGTCGTCCGTGCTGAGCACGTTGCGGTTCTTGTAGAGATCGAAGACGAAGGCCCCGGCCATGGTCGGCATGGCCAGGAAGAACGAGAACTCCGCCGCCGAGCGCTTGTCGGTGCCGAGCAGCAGCGACCCGGCAATGGTGGAGCCCGAGCGCGAGACGCCGGGAATCAGCGCCAGGCACTGGCAGAAGCCGATGATCAGGCACAGCTGGACGGGAAAACGCGTGGCGTCGTGATAGCGCGGCTGCAGGTCGAGGCTGTCGACCCAGAGCAGCACGAAGCCGCCCACGATCAGCGCGATGCACACCGTCATCGGTGAATTGAACAGCACGTTCTTGATGAAGGGGTGCGCCAGCGCGCCGATCACCGCGGCGGGCAGGAAGGCCACCAGCACGCCGATGACGAAGCGCCGTGCGGCCGGGTCGGTGGGCAGCGTGCAGGCAATCGTCCACAGGCGCGAGAAATAGACCGTGATAATGGCCAGGATGGCGCCGAGCTGGATCAGGACCTCGAAGGTCTTACCCGTCGATTCGAACCCGAGAAAGTGAGCCAGAAGAAGCAGATGGCCTGTGGAGGAAACCGGGATGAACTCGGTCAGGCCCTCCACCGAGCCGAGCACGAGGGCGTCGACGATCCGGGTCAGGTCCATGGGCATTCTCCTCTGGGGCGGGACCGGCAATCCGGTTGCCGGCGCTTGGGCGGGGTTCTATACGGGGGTGCCGTTGCGTGCCACTCTCGCGGCTCTGTCGAACGACGCAGCGGTGATGAATTTCGGCTCCATGGCGATTCTGTACCACCATCCCCTATGCCCCCATTCCCGCTTCGTCCGCCTTGTGCTGGGCGAAATGGGCCTCGACATCGATCTCGTCGAAGAGCGCACCTGGGAACGGCGTGAACCGTTCCTGATCCTCAATCCTGCCGGCACGACGCCGGTGCTCGTGGAAGAGCATATGGAGGGCATTCCGGGCGCGAATGTGATCGCGGAATGGCTTGATGAGACACGCGGCCTCGCGCTCGCCGACCGCCGCCTTCTTCCCGAGGGGGTGAAGGAGCGTGTCGAGGTGCGCCGGCTGCTCGACTGGTTCAACGGAAAATTCTTCGATGAGGTATCGGGCCACCTCATCCACCAGAAGATCTACAAGCGCTTCATGCCCGCCGATGTCGGCGGCGGCGCGCCAGACCCGGCGGCGATTCGCGCCGCGCGCTCCAACATCCGCTACCACCTGCACTACATTGGCTTCCTCATCGCCAAGCGGAAATGGCTGGCCGGCGACCGCCTGACCTACGCCGACCTCGCCGCCGCGGCGCACCTCTCCAGCGTCGACTATCTCGGCGACGTGCCGTGGGAGGAGAACGAGACGGCGAAGGAATGGTATGCGCGGGTGAAATCGCGCCCGGCCTTCCGCACGCTGATCGCCGACCGCATCGCCGGCATGGCGCCCTCCCCCGCCTATGCCGATCTCGATTTCTGATTCGCTTCCCGCCGGTTTGGCGTCCACTGGCGACCGCCTGCTCGTCGCCGGCCTCGGCTACACCGCCGGCCGCTTTCTCAGCCTGCACGGCGCGCGCTTCACGTCTGTGACGGCCACCGTGCGCACGCGCGAGAAGGCCCGTGTGCTCGCGGGCGAAGGCGTGGAGGCGCGGGTCCTCAAGCGCGGACGCCCGCTCTCCCTGGCGCTGGCCGAGGCGGCGCGTTCGGCGACCCATCTCCTCGTCAGCGTTCCGCCCGATGCACGCGGCGACGCGGCGCTGGAAAGCCTGACGCCGGCGCTGGAGCATTCCGCGGCGCTGCGCTGGATCGGCTATCTCTCCACCGTGGGCGTCTATGGCGACCACTCCGGCGAATGGGTCGACGAGAACACGCCGCCCGCCCCTGCCAGCGCGCGGGCGCGCCACCGGCTCGATGCCGAGCACGGCTGGCGGACGCTTGGCGAGAAGCTCGGCGCACAGGTGCAGGTGTTTCGGCTGCCCGGCATCTATGGTCCGGGCCGCAACGCGCTCCTCGACATCAAGAACGGCAAGGCCAAGCGGATTTCCAAGGCGGGCCAGGTGTTCAACCGCGCCCATGTCGACGACATCGCGGCGGCGATCGCAGCGGGCATCGAGAACCCGGAGGTCGGCCCCCTCATCAACGTCGCCGATGACGAGCCCTCGCCGCAGCACGAAGTGGTGCGCTTCGCCGCCGAGCTTCTCGGTATGGAGCCGCCGCCGCTGGTGGCGCTGGAAGAGGCCAACCTATCGGAAATGGCCCGCAGCTTCTGGAGCGAAGCCAAGCGCGTGCGCAATGCGCGGCTGCACAGCGAACTCGGCGTGTCGCTCACCTACCCGTCCTATCGCGAAGGGCTGCGCGCGCTTCACGAATCCGGTGAAGGCCGCTGAGGCAACTTCGGTGTCGCTGCGACGTTCACGTCCCGAGTGCTCCGCACCGGAGCCGCAGGGAGTGGACGGACATGGTCGACAAGGATCGGATCAAGGGCTCTGCCGAGAAGATGAAGGGCAGCGTCAAGGATGCCGCCGGCAAGATGACCGGGGACAAGAAGCTTCAGGCCGAAGGCAAGGCCGACAAGGTGAAGGGCAATCTCCGCAATGCGGTGGGCTCGGCCAAGGACGCCGCGCGCGATGCCAGCCGCTGATCCAGCGGCACCAGACAAGAAGAAGCCGGGCTTATCGCCCGGCTTTTTCGTACCCCCTCACCCCTCGCCCAGAATCCGGCTGACGATGCGAGCCGTATAGTCCACGGCGGGAACGACGCGGGCATAGTTCAGCCGGGTGGGGCCGATGACGCCGAGCACGCCGACGATGTTCTGGCGGCCATCGCGGAAAGGTGCGGCGATCATGGACGAGCCCGACAGCGAGAAAAGCTTGTTCTCCGAGCCAATGAAGATGCGCACGCCATCGGCATTCTCGGCGCGGCCGAGCAACTCCACGACCTCCTTCTGCGTCTCGAGGTCGTCCAGCAGCAGGCGCACACGCTCCAGATCTTCCAGCGCGCGCAGGTCGTCGAGCAGGTTGGCCTGGCCGCGGACGATGAGCTGGCGCTGGTCGCCGTCGCCCGCGCCCCAATCGGCAAGCCCAGCCTCGACCAGGTTGGCGGTGAGGCCGTCGAGCTCGGCCTTCAGCGCGTGGCGCTCGCGCTCCAGGTCGGCGCGCGCCTCGAACAAGGTGCGGCCGCGGATGCGGGCGTTGAGGAAATTGGTTGCCTCGACCAGCGCCGAGCCCGGCAGGCCGGCGGGCAGCGGCACGATGCGGTTTTCCACCGAGCCGTCCTCGGAGACGAGGATGACGAGGCCGCGGCGCGGCTCCAGCTGCACGAACTCGATGTGCTTGAGGCGCACGTCGTGCTTTGTGGTCAGCACCACGCCGGCCCCGCGCGAGACACCCGAGAGCAGGCCCGAGGCTTCCTTGAGCACATCGTCGAAGCTGCGCCCCGGCGCGCCGGCGGCGATCTGCGCCTCGATGCGGCGCCGCTCCTCCTCGCCGATATCGCCGATCTCCAGCATGGCGTCGACGAAGAAGCGCAGGCCGAGCTCGGTCGGCAGGCGCCCGGCGCTGGTGTGGGGCGCATGGATGAGGCCGAGCGCCTCCAGGTCGGACATGACATTGCGCACGGAAGCCGGCGACAGCGGCACCGAGAGAATGCGCGAGACATTGCGCGAGCCGACCGGCTCGCCGGTGGCCAGATAGCCCTCGACAATCTGCCGGAAAATTGCCCGCGAGCGCTCGTTGAGCTGCGGAAGGCCAGACACGGGCGTGCTCATGGCGGGCCTCTCTCGCTGGAGGTTTGGCGGTCTGGCTCAGACATTCTCCTTATGTCCTATGCGTTTGCGCGCCATTCAAGAGCCACGCTGTTGATCTTCGCGCACGGAGCGTGCCACCTTTCTGACACAACCGTCCGGGCATCGGCCCGGAAACGAGAAGGACCGACCTCATGAACTTCACGAGAAATGCACGGCGCCTTGTGATCGGAGCGATCGCGGCGGCCGGTCTTGTCGGTGCCAGCGCGGTGGCCGCGCAGCAGATGCAGTTCTTCCGCATCGGCACCGGCGGCACCTCGGGAACCTATTTCCCGATCGGCGGTCTGATCGCCAACGCCATTTCCAACCCGCCCGGCAGCCGCGAATGCGACAAGGGCGGCGCCTGCGGGGTGCCGGGCCTGATCGCCACCGCGGTGGCGACGAACGCCTCCGTCGCCAACATCAACTCGATCCATTCCGGCTCGCTCGAAGCCGGCTTCACGCAGTCGGACGTGGCCTATTGGGCCTATACCGGCACCGGCGTCTTCGAGGGCAAGGACAAGATCTCCGACCTCCGCGCCATCGCGAACCTCTATCCCGAGACCATCCACCTCGTCGCCCGCAAGGGGTCCGGCATCAAGTCGGTCAAGGATCTCAAGGGCAAGCACGTGGCGCTGGACGAGCCGGGCTCGGGCACGCTGATCGATGCGCGCATCATCCTCGAGGCCTATGGCCTGAGCGAGAAGGACATCAAGCCGGAATATGTGAAGCCCAACGCGGCCGGCGACATGCTGCGCGACGGCGCGCTCGATGCCTTCTTCTTCGTCGGCGGCTATCCGGTCGGGGCCATCGTCGAGCTGGCCACCTCGGTCGGCGTCGAACTCGTGCCGATCAGCGGTCCCGAAGTGGACAAGGTGCTGGAGAAGTACAAGTTCTTCGCCAAGGACAGCGTCCCGGAGGGCACCTATGAAGGCATCGGCACCACCCCGACGCTCAGCGTCGAGGCGCTGCTGGTGACCAGCTCCAAGCAGAGCGACGACCTGATCTACAACATCACCAAGGCGCTCTGGAACGACAACACCCGCAAGCTGCTCGATTCGGGCCATGCCAAGGGCAAGCTGATCAAGAAGGAGACCGCCACCCACGGTGTCGGCATTCCCTTCCATGACGGCGCCGCGCGCTATTATCGCGAGGCGGGCCTGCTGAAGGATGGCGAAGGCACGGCCCCGGCCGACGCTTCCGCGCCGGACAGCAAGAAGTAAGGCCCCGGCCTTCCGGACACCGAAGAATGGCGCGACCTCATCCGGGGCCGCGCCATTCCTGTTTGCGGATCGGCCGCATTGCGGCACGATGAGGAACGCACGGGGAGCAGCCGAATGAGCTCGATGGAACTCGACGAACGCAAGGCCCGCGAACTCGAGGAGCAGTTCGACCCCGAAATCCGCTTCCGCCCCCTGGCGCCGATCGCCGGCTGGATCGTCGGCGGTGCACTGGTCGCGCTCTCCTGCTTCCACTATTACACCGCCGGCTTCGGCCTGCTGCAGGAGATGCTGCACCGCGGCATCCATCTGTCCTTCGTGCTGGCGCTGGTCTTCCTCGTCTTCCCGTTCATGAAGTCGGGCTATGACCGCCCGGCGCAATCCACCCTGCTGCGGCCGCTGGGCATTCCGCTGTTCGACTGGGCGCTGGCGGCGCTGGCCGTGGTCGCGGTCATGCACGTGCCGCTGATCCCGCTGGGGGAACTGGCCTTCCGCGTCGGCAATCCTTCGCGGTCGGACGTCATTCTCGGCGGCGCGCTCGTCCTGCTCCTGCTGGAGGCGACGCGACGCTCGGTGGGCTGGCCGCTGCCGGTCATCGCCATCATCTTCATGGCCTACGCCATCTGGGGCCGGCACATGCCCGGCATTCTGGTGCATCCCGGCGCCTCGGTGCCGGTGCTCATCAACCACCTCTACATGACGAGCCAGGGCATTTACGGCATCGCGCTCGGCGTGGTGGCGACCTATGTCTTCCACTTCGTGCTGTTTGGCGTGTTCGCCGCGCGCATCGGCCTGGGCCAGCTCTTTCTCGACTGCGCCTCCTGGCTCGCCGGCCGCTATGCCGGCGGCCCGGCCAAGGTGTCGATCTTCGGCTCGGCGCTGTTCGGCATGATCTCGGGCTCTTCCGTCGCCAACACCGTCACCGTCGGCTCGCTGACCATTCCCGCGATGATGCGGCTCGGCTACCGCAAGGAGTTCGCCGCCGCGGTGGAATCCACCGCTTCGACCGGCGGCCAGATCACGCCGCCGATCATGGGCGCCGCGGCCTTCCTGATGATCGAGTTCCTGGGGCTGCCCTACACGACCATCATCCTGGCCGCGATCATCCCCGCCTTCATGCACTTCTTCGGCGTGTTCATGCAGGTGCATTTCGAGGCCAAGCGCGACGGCCTGCGCGGCCTGCGCAAGGACGAGATGCCCAAGCTCGGCGAGATCTTCAAGCGCGACTGGCCGACCGTCATCCCGCTGGTCGTTCTCGTCACCATGCTGATCCAGGGCTATACGCCCTATCTCGCGGCGTTCTGGGGCATCACGCTGTGCATCGTGGTCGGCCTGCTCAATCCGCGCCACCGCCTCAAGCCCATCGAAATCTTCGAGGGCCTGCGCGACGGCGCGAAATACGCGCTCGCGGTCGGCGCCGCGGCGGCGACCGTGGGCATCGTGGTCGGCGTCGTCACGCTCACGGGCGTGGGCTTCAAGATCAGCTTCATCGTCACCTCGACGGCGGCCGACCTCGCCAACATGATCGGGACGGTGCTGCCGGTCTGGATCATGGAGCCGACGACCCTGACGTTGCTGTTCACGCTGATGCTGACCGGCGTGGTGTGCATCCTGATGGGCTGCGGCATTCCCACCACCGCCAACTACATCATCATGGTGACGGTGGCGGCGCCGACGCTCGGCCTGCTCGGCGTGGAGCCGATCGTCGCCCATTTCTTCGTGTTCTATTACGGCGTGCTGGCGGACATCACGCCACCGGTGGCGCTGGCCGCCTATGCCGCGGCGGGCATGGCGGGCGCCGACCCGTTCCGGACCGGCAACATCGCCTTCCGGCTCGGCATGGGCAAAGTCCTCGTGCCCTTTGTCTTTGTCTTCTCGCCATCGCTGCTGCTCGTCACCAAGGACTTCACCTGGAGCAGCTTCATCCTGGCCTTCCTGGGCTGCGCGGCCGGCATCACCAGCCTGGCGGCGGCGTTCTCGGGCTGGCTGTTCGTGCGCACACAGAGCTGGGAGCGCGTGCTGCTGGCCATCGCCGCCTTCCTGCTGGTCGCTCCCGAACTTTATTCGACACTGATCGGCGCAGCTTTGGTGGCGCCGGTCATCATCCGGCAAGCAATCGGCTGGAGAAGGCAGGCCGCGCCCGCCTGAATGCTTGCCGGGCGCGGCTGGCTGCGGCAAAGAAGAGGCGATTTCCGCTTCGCCATAGGTACCGCATGACCCGCCCTTCCAATCGCGCGCCCGAAGAACTGCGCCCCGTCTCGCTTGAACGCGGCGTCGCGCGCTACGCCGAGGGCTCTTGTCTGGTCAAGTTCGGCAACACGCATGTGCTGTGCACCGCCAGCCTCGAGGAGCGCGCGCCCAACTGGCTGCGCGGCACCGGCAAGGGCTGGGTGACCGCCGAATACGCCATGCTGCCGCGCGCCACGCATGAGCGCACCCGCCGCGAGGTCAATGCCGGCAAGCCTTCCGGCCGCACCCAGGAGATCCAGCGCCTGATCGGCCGCAGCCTGCGCTCGGTGGTGGACCTGCGCGGCCTGGCCGAGCGCCAGATCACGGTGGACTGCGACGTCATCCAGGCCGATGGCGGCACCCGCACCGCCTCGATCACCGGCGCCTGGGTGGCGCTGCACGACTGCCTGCGCTGGATGGTGGAGCGCCAGATCGTCTCGATCAGCCCGCTGCGCGACCAGGTGGCGGCGATCTCCTGCGGCGTCTACGAGGGCACCCCGGTGCTCGACCTCGATTACGCCGAGGATTCCTCGGCCGAGACCGACTGCAACTTCGTCATGACCGGCACCGGCGGCATCGTCGAGGTGCAGGGCACCGCCGAGGGCGCGCCCTTCTCCGAGCAGGACCTGCTGTCGATGATGGGCCTGGCGCGGGCGGGCATCGCGCAGCTCGTCGAGTTGCAGCGCGCGGTCGTGGCGGCGTGAACGGGCGCCGCCTTACCGAACGCAGGCTTGTCGTCGCCACCCACAACGCGGGCAAGCTGGCGGAATTCCGCGATCTCCTCGCACCGTTCGAGCTCGATCTCGTCTCGGCCGCGGAGCTCGGCCTGCCCGAGCCGGAGGAGACCGGCACCACCTATTCCGAGAACGCGCGGATAAAGGCGGAAGCCGCCGCGCAGGCGTCGGGCCTGCCCGCGCTCTCCGACGATTCCGGGCTTTTTGTCCAGGCGCTGTGGGGCGCGCCGGGCATCTTCTCCGCGCGCTGGGCCGGACCGGCGAAGGATTTCGGCGCCGCCATGAAGCGTGTCCACGCCGCTCTGCTCGAACGCAACGCACCGCACAGCCGCGCCGCGTTCGTCGCGGCGCTGTGCCTGGCCTGGCCGGACGGCCATTGCGAGGAGATCGAGGGCGCCGTCGAGGGCGAGATCGTGTGGCCCCCCAGGGGAAATCGCGGCTTCGGCTATGATCCGATCTTCCTTCCCGATGGCCACGAGCGCACATTCGGCGAGATGGACGCCGAGGAGAAGCACGGGGTGGACTGGAAGAACCGGCGCGGCCTGTCGCACCGGGCGCGAGCCTTCCTCGCCCTGGCGGAACGCTGCCTCGGAGCGCCGGGACAAGCACTATGAACGGACCGGCCGGCTTCGGCGTCTATGTGCATTGGCCCTTCTGCGCCGCCAAATGCCCCTATTGCGACTTCAACAGCCATGTCCGTCACGCCGGCGTGGATCAGGAGCGCTATGCGCAGGCCTTCGCCCGCGAGATCGCGCATTTCGGGATGCTGGCTCCCGGCCGCAGCGTCGACAGCATCTTCCTCGGCGGCGGCACGCCCAGCCTGATGAAGCCGCAGACCGTTGGCGCCGTGCTTGATGCCATCGCGAAGACCTGGAGCATAGCGCCCGATGCCGAGATCACGCTGGAAGCCAATCCCTCCAGCGTCGAGGCCGAGCGCTTCGCCGGCTACCGCGCGGCGGGCGTCAACCGCGTCTCGCTCGGCGTGCAGTCGTTCAGCGACGAGGAGTTGAAACGGCTGGGCCGCCTGCACTCGGCGGAGGAAGCGCACGCGGCCATCCGCATTGCACAGACGACCTTCGAGCGCTCGTCCTTCGACCTGATCTATGCCCGCCCCGGCCAGACGCCGCAGATGTGGGCGGAGGAGCTGCGCGCGGCGCTCGCCATCGCCGGCGAGCACATCTCGCTCTACCAGCTCACCATCGAGGAGGGCACGCCCTACGCCGCCCTGTTCGACGCTGGCAAGCTGATCATGCCCGACGAGGCGACGTCCCGCGCGCTGTGGGATGTGACGCAGGAAACCTGCGCCGCGGCCGGGCGCCCGGCCTACGAGATTTCCAACCACGCCTTTCCCGGCGCGGAATCCCGCCACAACCTGGTCTATTGGCGTTCCGGCGAATGGGCCGGCATCGGCCCGGGCGCGCATTCGCGGCTCGACCTCGCGGATGGCCGCCATGCGATCTCCATCGAGCGCAATCCCGAGCGCTGGCTGGCGCGCGTCGAGCAGGATGGCTGCGGCGCGGTCGGCGACGAGCGGCTCGACACCATCGAGGTCGCCGACGAATATCTGCTGATGGGGCTGCGGCTCGCCGAGGGCATCGACATCGCCCGCTACCAGCGCCTGGCCGGGCAGCGGCTCGATCCCTCGCGCATCGCCGATCTGGAGGCCTCGGGCCTCATCCGCCAGGTCGGCCCCGGCCGACTCGGCGTCACGCCGGAAGGCTTTCCGGTGCTCGACGCCGTCGTGGCCGACCTCGCCGCCTGAGCGGTTTTTCCCTTAGAGGCTGGCGCTGGCCGCGAAGCTGCGCGGCGCCGGGCTGACCACCTTCGCGCCGCCGGACTGGATCTGCATCACAGCCAGCCCGCGCTCATTGGTGCCGTTGCTCTTCAGGCGGAAGATGCCATCCACGCCCTGGAAGCCGGACGCATTGGTCAGCACGCCTTCGGAGAAGCGGTTCTGGCCTTGAGTCTGGGTCAGCGCCGCGACCAGCAGCACCGCGTCATAGGCAAGCGTGGCGGTGCGCGGCGGCTGGCTGCCATAGCGGTTCTGATAGCGCTGCGAGAACGAGCGCCAGCCCGCCGAATCCGGGCCCGGATAATAGGCGCCGGCCAGTTCGGGCGCGCCCGTCACGCGCGGATCGTCCCACTGGCCGCTGCCGAGCAGGGCGACACGTTTGGTGTCCACCCCGGCAGCCGCGAGTTCGCGCACCAGCCGCGCGGCGGTGTCGCCGCCTTCGGGCAGCAGGATGGCGTCGGCGCTCTTCGCGGCCTGCGCGAAACGGCGCACCGCCTCCTTCTCGTTGCCCGAGGAATAATGTTCGAGGCCGACCACACGGCCGCCATTGCGGGCAACCGATTCCTGGAAAGCGCCCTCGACCACCGAGCCATAGGCATTGTCGGGCAGCAACGCGGCGAAGGAGCGTTTGCCGTTCTGGGTGGCGAAGCTGACCACGCGCTCGATGTCGGACTGCGGCAGGAAGCCCAGCAGGTAGACGCCACGGGTGGCGGCGCTGCTGTCGGTCGAGAAAGCGATCACCGGAATGTTGGAGCGCCGCGCGGTCTGGCCGGCGGCCACGACCGACTGCGCGAAGACCGGGCCGAGCACGATTTCCGCGCCCTCCGAGATGGCCTGCTGGGTGGCGTTGGCCGCGCCCTGGGCGCTGCCGCCGTCATCCTTCACGATGAGCTGGACATTGGGGTTGCTGAACTCGGCGAGCGCCATTTCGGAGGCGTTGCGCATGGACTGGCCGAGATTGCCGGCATTGCCCGAGCTGAGCGGCAGGATCAAAGCCGCCTTGACCTGGCCGCCGCCGATCGGCGCCAGCGGCTCCGAGGTCACCGCCGTGGTCGGCGCGGAGCCCACCGTGTTGTCATAGCTCGATCCGCCGCTGCCGGGGGTGATGCAGCCGGCCAGCGCCAGGCTCGCAAGGACCGCCGCCGCAGGACGCAGCATCCGCAATGTCGTGTTCAGGATCATGGCAATAAGGGCCCCGATGCCGTATCCATCAGCCGCGCCCGGAGACGGACGCACGCAGGAGAAAAGCGGGACGACGGCCAAGAAGCGGGGCGCATTGCCCCCGGCACGGCCCCGGCATAACGTCCGCTTTTGGTAAACCACGGGTACCTTGATGCCAAGCGCCACACCGCCCTCGCTGCGGAAACATCCCCAGGGCGATGCCGAACGGCGACACTACTGGATCGAGGGACAGAGCTTTCCGGCGCAGGCTCTGGGCGCCGGTCTTCACGTCGTCGCGACGCCGATCGGCAATCTCGGCGACATCACCCTGCGGGCGCTCGGCACGCTGGCCGCGGCCGACCTGATCCTGGCCGAGGACACCCGCGTCAGCCGCCGCCTGCTGACCCATTTCGGCATTTCCGCGCCGCTGCAGCCCTACCACGAGCACAACGCCGCCGAGATGCGCCCGCGTGTGCTGGCGCGCCTGGCGGAGGGCGCGGCGGTGGCGCTGATCTCGGACGCCGGCACGCCGCTCGTTTCCGACCCAGGCTACAAGCTGGTGCGCGATGCGGCCGAGGAAGGCTACCGCATCCACCCCATTCCCGGCGCCTCCGCCGTGCTGGCCGGGCTGGTTGCCGCGGCGCTGCCGACCGACCGCTTCTTCTTCGAGGGCTTCCTGCCGACTAAGAGCGGCGCGCGGCGGGCGCGGGCCGAGGCCCTGCGCGCGGTGCCGGGCACGCTGGTCTTCTTCGAGACCGGGCCGCGGCTCGCCGCCAGCCTGGCAGACCTCGCCGCGGTGCTGGGCGAGCGCCCGGCCGCGGTGACGCGCGAGCTGACCAAGACCTTCGAGGAGGTGCGGCGCGGCACCCTGGGCGAGCTTGCAAGTGCCTATGCCGAAGCCGCGAATCCGCCTAAAGGCGAAATCGTTGTTCTTGTCGGTCCGCCCGGCGAGGAACCGCCACTGGAGGCCGAGGACGTGGACCAGCAATTGCGGAATGCGCTCGGCCATCTCTCCGTGAAGGATGCGGCGGCCAGCATCGCGCAGGCCACCGGCCTGCCCCGGCGCGACCTCTACCGCCGCGCCCTCGAACTGGCGGGTGCCACCGGCGAGCGATGATCCCGCGTTTCCCCCACCGCCGCCGGGCCTACACGCTCGGCCTGCGCGCCGAGACGCTTGCCGCGCTCCTGCTGCGCCTGAAGGGCTACCATGTCGTGGCGCGGCGCTTCGCGGCGCCGGTCGGCGAGATCGACCTTGTGGTCCGCCGCGGCAACATGCTGGTCTTCGTCGAGGTCAAGGCGCGCCAGCGCATGGAGCTGGCGCTGGAGGCGATCCGTCCCCACCAGCGGCGGCGCATCGCGCGCGGGGCGGAGGCATTTCTGGCGCATCATCCCCATTTCAGCGGTCTCGACCTGCGGTTCGACGCCGTGCTCGTCACGCCCGGCCGCTTTCCCCGCCATCTGCCGAACGCTTTTGACAGCGGCCGGCCGATCTGAAGGAAGAACAAGCAATGACCCTCCGCGTCGCCGTGCAGATGGACCCGATCGAGCGCATCAATGTCGCGGGGGATTCCACCTTCGCCATGCTGCTGGAGGCACAGGCCCGCGGCCACAGCCTGCATTACTACACGCCGGACCGCCTCTCGCTGAACGGCAGCGAGGTGGTGGCCTACGCCGCGCCGCTGAGCGTGCGCGACGAGAAGGGCAACCATTTCACCCTGGGCGAGACCGCGCGCCACGACCTCTCGACCTTCGACGTGGTGCTGCTGCGCCAGGACCCGCCCTTCGATCTCGCCTACATCACCACCACGCATCTTCTCGAGCGCATCCACCCGAAGACGCTCGTGGTCAACGACCCGGCCGCCGTGCGCAACGCGCCGGAAAAGATCTTCGTCACCGAATTCCCGGACCTGATGCCGGCGACACTGATCAGCCGCGACCCGGAGGAGATCGCCCGCTTCCGCGCGGAGCACGGCGATGTGGTGATGAAGCCGCTCTACGGCCATGGCGGCGCGGCCGTTTTTCGCGTCACCGAGCGCGACGCCAATTACGGCTCGATCATGGACATGTTCGCCACCACTTTGCGCGAATCCTGGGTGGTGCAGGCGTTCCTCAGGAACGTCACCAAGGGCGACAAGCGCATCCTGCTGGTGGACGGCGAGTTCGCCGGCGCCATCAACCGCGTTCCGGCCGAGAATGACCTGCGCTCCAACATGGTGCGCGGCGGGCAGGCGGAAGCCACCGAGCTGACCCGGCGCGAGCGCGAAATCTGCGAGCGGCTGGGCCCGGCGCTGAAGCGCATGGGGCTGCTGCTCGTGGGCATCGACGTGATCGACGGCTACCTCACGGAGATCAACGTCACCTCCCCAACCGGCATCCGCGCCGTGAAAAATTTCGGCGGCCCCGACATCGCGGGGAAGGTGTGGGACGTCATCGAGGCCAAGCGCACCCAGGGGCGCGGCTAGGGCGCGACCTCCAGCCCCTTGGGCAGATAATCGATCGTGCCGGCGATGTCGGTGTCGTCGATCAGGTGAAGGCGGCTGTCGCTGCCGCTCCGCCGCGATTGCGCAAAGGCCGCATAGTCGGGATCGTTGAGGAAATCCTCGGCCGCCTGCATCGAGGGAAACTCGATGATGGCGATGAGGGTGGTGTCGAGAGGCTCGCCCTCCAGCACCTTCACATTGGCGCTGCGGGACAGATATCTGCCGCCGTGCTTGTGCACCAGGGCATGCACGGACGCCGCATAGTCCGCCACCCAGGATTGGTCGTTCACCTTGATGTCTGCGATGAGATAGGCCGGCATGGGTTCATCCTCCCGGCGGTTCGCACCACGGGAAAGCGTCCCGTGACGATCTTTTCCGAATCTAGGCCCAGCCGAGCCCGCCGGCAACAGCGCCGCCGAAATCTGTTCACTTAATGTTCTTGCGCTCGGGCAAACTTTCCGTCTAGGCTTTCCTCAAGCGGGAAAGCGGGGGCGCACGCCATGGTCGTGTTTGTCTCAACGGTCGCGTTCGAGGGCATCGAGGCCAAGCCGGTCGATGTGCAGGTGCAGGTCTCGTCGGGCCTGCCGGCCTTCGTGCTTGTCGGCCTGCCCGACAAGGCGGTGACGGAAGCGCGCGAGCGGGTGCGCGCGGCGCTGCTGGCCTCGGGGCTGGCGCTGCCGCCGAAGCGCATCGTGGTCAATCTCGCGCCGGCCGACCTGCCCAAGGAAGGCTCGCATTACGACCTCCCCATCGCGCTCGGCCTGATGGCGGCCATCGGCGCGCTGCCGCAGGATGCGCTCTCGGGCTATACCGTTCTCGGCGAGCTGGCGCTGGACGGCGCGATCACGCCCGTGGCCGGCGTGCTGCCGGCCGCGATCGCCGCCAGCGGGCGCGGCCACGGCCTGATCTGCCCGGCCCCGGACGGCCCCGAGGCGGCGTGGGCGGGCGAGGAGCTCGATATCCTGGCGCCGCTCTCGCTGATCCAGCTCGCCAATCATTTCAAGGGCACGCAGACGCTGAAGCGCCCGCAGCCCGGCCTGCGCGAGGACGTTGCCGGCGCGCTGCCCGATCTTGCCGACGTCAAGGGTCAGGAAAGCGCCAAGCGGGCGCTGGAGATCGCGGCGGCCGGCGGGCACAACATGCTTAACTTGTAGCTAGTTAATACGACCTTATGGAGGATCAGGCTGAGCAGCATGGTGCTCCGCCGCGAGGCATCGCTGACAACGAATTTCCGGATATCGTGTCAGCATGTCTTGAGCCTCTCCTGGACACGCGAACGATGAACTGTGGTGGCTTCCAGGGGTGTTCGAGCTTCTACTTGATATGCCATTCGAGGCACTAAACCGATTCCGCCCGCCGGCCGGAATGGAACATGTCCTGGAGGAGACCTTGGAAATTAAGCTAGAACGAGGGGCATGGCGCTTTGATGAGAACGCAAGGCTTGGCCCGAAGGGTGGGTTTGGCGAGGTGTTCAAGGGCGTCGGTCCAGAGGGCCAGGTCGCCATCAAGCGCCTGAACATCAGCGCAGGAGCCGCTGCCCATCGCGAGCTGAGCATAGGCACGGCGCTCGCGTCGAAGACCTTAGAACACGTCGTCCCTGTGCTCGACTGCGGACAGGATGCCGAGAGCGACCGGTATTTCCTAGTCATGCCCATCTGCGAGGAGAGTCTACAGGACAAGCTCACGCGTGAAGGGGCGCTGGCGTGGGACACCGCACAAGCGATCGTCCTCGACATTATCGCTGATTTACAGGAGGTCGGTGACATCGTTCACCGCGACTTGAAGCCTGGGAACGTCCTTCGCCATCAGGGACGTTGGAAAATCGCGGATTTCGGCATCGCGAAGTTCGTCGAGGACAGCACCTCCCTTGAAACGCTACGTGAAGCGTTAACTCCCTCATACGCCGCGCCGGAACAGTGGCTGGGGCAGCGGCCAACGTCGGCAACCGACATATATGCGCTCGGTTGCATCATTCATGCCCTAGTGAACGGCAAACCTCCATTTAGTGGCGATGTCGTCAGCGTCAGGGAGGCACACCTGCACAATTCTCCACCCGAGCTAATAGGCGTGGAACCGCGCCTCGCCAGTCTCGTCGGCTCAATGCTGCGTAAGACTCAAGAGGCTCGCCCAACCCTTGATCGATGCAAGAGGGTTATCGCTGACGTGGCGGCTACCAAAGGGACTGCACGTGTGGCGTTGGCTGAGGCCGGATTGCGGGTTTCGCAACAGGAGGCAGAACGGGAGGCTCGGCAACGGGAAATCGAGACTTCGAAACGGGCTAAGGAGGCGTTGGCGAAAGAGGCCATCGCGACCCTCAATGCTCTGATACAGCGCTTGTTTGACGAAATCGACGAAAGCTCGGAATCCGTCCGCCGCTCGGAGCGAGCTGTCCTACTCGGACCAGCGCATCTCACATATGAGGTGCCACAAGCCGTCCACAGTCGAGACGATCCCCATCAGAGCGGATGGGACGTGATTGCGGCTTCAACGATTTCATTGCGATGCGAGTGCGGGCGCCAGTCCTACTACGACTCGCCGACCTACACATTCTCCGCCAGCCTGGTTTTCTCTAAGACACCGAAAGACCCGCAATATCGCTGGCGCGAACTGTCGTTTTGGTCGTTCAATTCTGACAGCTCCAGCACCCCCTATGCCCTGAGCCCCAATGACCGCGACTTCAGCATCGCGCTTTCCAACGTCGTCGGCATGTCGAACGTTGCTCACGGTCCACTGACCATCGACGCCGAAGATGAAGAAGACTTCCTAAATAGGTGGATGACGCTGTTTGCCAAAGCAGCTGACAAACGCCTGCGCCATCCGATGCGGATGCCGCCACCCGCGCAGTTCTTCAACGCCTGATTTTGGCGGGTCCCTAGGGTGCCTGATGGACAGGTGATCTGCTCGCCTCGCTCCGAGACACCGAGTATGGTGTACCCGGGGGCATAGGATGGCGCGAACTGACGGACACGGAAATCCAAACTGGACGCGGGATGAGACGATCCTAGCGCTCGACCTTTATCTGCAGCTCGGAGGCAGAGTGCCTTCTAAGGCAGCTCCCGAGGTCATCGCGCTATCGGCACTCTTGCGAACGATGCCCTACCATCGCGACGCATCGAAGAATGCAAACTTTCGAAATCCAGATGGCGTTGCCTTCAAGTTGATGAACATCCGGCAGGTCGCGACGGGTCGAGGCCTTGCCAATGTTTCCCGAACAGATCGCATCGTTTGGGAAGAGTATGGCCATCAGCCCGACCGAGTGGCTTCGCTGGCCAACTCGATCCGTGACGGCATGACGGTTCTGGAAGGCTTGGATGCGGCGGAGGACGCGGCCGAGATAGAGGAATTCCGCGAAGGACGACTCTTGACGCTCCTACATTACCGTCGGGAGAGAGATGGAAAGCTGCGCGGGAAGCTTCTAGACGCGCGCCGGGCCTCCGGTTTGCGCTGTGAGATCTGTGGGCTGGAGCGGCCGGAACTATCGCCGGACTTGCAAGAAGCTCTATTTGAGACGCACCACATTCAACCGCTCGCTCTCACCGGCGATACCCGGACGAGGGTCGCAGATTTGGCGCTGCTGTGCGCTTGCTGCCATCGAATCATTCATAGGATGATCGCCGTCGCCGGACGTTGGATCAGCGTCGAGGAAGCGGCCGAGCGCCTGCGCTAGAGCAAGTGCATTCTTTAAATAGAGAATTATAGATTTTTCAGCGACTTAGCTCAAAAAATGCACCGCCAAAGGGGCACGCAACGGAATTCGGGCGAGTTCGGCAGCACCATTTTCTAGATAAAGAATAACTGATTTTTCAGTGGCTTAGTTCAAAAAATATACCACCAGGCTGGGCGCGGCGAACGCCTACCGACGGCGGGCTGGGCCGCCGGAGGCCCTCACTCGGCTGGCACATAGGCTAATGCATTTCCTCTCGTAGAGATTCTCACACTTAGCCGACCGCAAGCGATCGGCTAAGGCCTTCGGCGACCTCGAACAGGTACGGTAGAGACGGTTGATTCCATTAAAGATTCTAGAGGATTCCGTTGCGCGATTCCGCTTCATAAAATTGATTAAAAGTCTACTAATATTTTCAACATTGAAACGCACGTGGGGGCTTTTGGGCAGGAATCATTCTGTGATTAACACTGGGGGCTGACGCGGCCCCATCACTCGCTCGTCAGCGCTAACACTCACCTGAGGACGCTGAATGACCGAGAAAGAAGCTACCGCCACCCCCTGGACCGAAGCGCTGCTGCGCGACGACCGATCCGAAAAACGGCCCTTTCAAGCCAATCTCGCCAACGTGGTGAGGGCATTGAAACATTGCCCGGACTTGCAGGGCGCTATCGCGCACGACGAGTTCCATGACTGCGAGGTGAGCACGTCCGCCCTTCCGTGGCGGTCTGCCCCTGGCCGATGGCAAGAAACCGACAACCTCAAGCTCGCGGAATTCCTCCAGAACCACGGCCTGAACGTGAGCGTTTCGACCGCCAACGACGGGGTTCGCGCCACAGCTTTTGACCGCTCGATCCACCCCGTGCGGGATTACCTCACCGCTCTCGTCTGGGATGGTACGCCTCGGCTCGACCAAGTACTTGCCACCTATTTTGGCGCTGAGGATGAGCCATATGTCCGCGTTGTCGGCCGGAAATTCATGATCTCGATGGTTGCCCGAGTTTTTCAGCCGGGCTGTCAGGTCGACACGATGCTGATCCTCGAAGGCGAACAGGGGATAGGTAAGAGCACGGGCCTCCGCGAACTCATCGGTAACCCTGACTGGTATACCGGCACTCTCCCCAGCCTCGACAGCAGAGACGCCTATGTGCAGTTGCAAGGCAAATGGCTGCTGGAAGTTGCCGAACTCGACGCGTTCAACCGCCATGAGAGCAATAAGATCAAAGCCTTCATCACGACGCCGGTCGACCGCTATCGGCCGCTTTATGGCAAGACGTCTCAGGACTACCCGAGACAGTGCGTCTTCGTCGGCACCACCAACGACGACCAGTACCTGCGCGATCCGAGCGGTGGCCGTCGTTTTTGGCCGGTGAGCTGCAAATCGGTTGACCGCGACGCACTAGCAGCTAATCGCGATCAGCTCTGGGCCGAGGCCGTCGCAGCTTTTCAGGCTGGCGAGCAGTGGCATCTTGATCCGACTGATGAAGCTCTCGCTCAAGTCGAGCAGAAGGCCCGCTTCAACGAGGATCCCTGGGCGAACTTGATCGACGAGTATGTCTGGCCGAATGCCCGCGTCACGATCGAGGATATCCTCATCACCGCTCTCGAAGTCCAGCGCAAGGACCACGACCAGCAGAAGAGACGGCGGGTCACCGATCACCTCAAAACCGCTGGCTGGCATAGGAAGACGTCGAACGGAAAGCGCTACTGGGATCGCCCCAGTTCCATTCCCAGCGACAAGCAGATTTATGTCCCCAGCGATTTCGAACAGATCGTCGGGATGGCTGCGAACGACCAGACCGGCGTGGCGGCCTGACTTCACTGGCAGCGAGGGGATACGTCCCCTCGCGCGCCCCGCGCATTTAAGGGCAGCGACCGCCCCTACCGACCCTTCCGCTCCTCGATCAGAGCTCGACGGCCGCCATGATCCGGGCAAGCCGAGCGGGGTTCTCCTCGACGTAGATGCAGGTCGTCGTGATGCTGGCGTGGCCCGCGAGCGTGGCGATCGCTTTCAGGTCCACACCCTGCTCCGCCAGCCGCGTGATCATCGTGCGTCGGCCGGAGTGCGAGGACGCTTCAAATCCAGCGTGCCGGTAGATGCGCCCGAACAGCACCACCATGCCATTCGGACTAAAGGCCTTGCCGCTCCTAGTGGCGAAGAGTGGATGGTCTGGCGCGGCGGGCTGACGAAAGAGCCGATATGAGGCTAATGCGCTCCGGAGGCGATCCGACGACAGGTAGACGTCCCGCATTCGGTTCTTCTTGCTGTAGTCGCGTTTGATGTGAAGGACGTGCCGCACCTCACCGTCCACGGTGTAGACGTCGCCGAACCGCAGCGAGGCGATCTCCTTCGCCCGCAGGCCGAGATAGAAGCTGACCAGCAAGATCGCTCGATCACGAGCCGGGTAGGTCAGGCTGCGGGCGGCCTCCAAGACCCGCTCGAATTCGCCGGCGCTCAAAATCGGCGCGCGGCCGGTCAGTCCTTTTGGCCTCGGCATGCTCAATGCTCCTAGGGTCGCAGCGGTCTTCATTGGCCGCAGGAGCATTTTATTTCACGTGTATAGTATGTACATCAATCTGGCGCCAATCTCTTTCAAAAGGTCCCATATCCCTATTCACTTTACGAACGAGCTTAATGAGAGGACTAATCTCGAAGCCCTACAGGGCCGAGCCACACGTGGGCAGTGTGCAAAGCGGGCTGGCCTGGGAAGGGGGCTCAGCCGCTGGCTTTCACCAGGCAGTGGAGCTCGTGATTGCCATGTTGTTTTATTAATCTGGCGACGGTCTGGGGAGACTGTCTGACGATGCATTGGCTGCCGCAGGATCGCAGTGGGCTATCCCCGGCTACGCAGCGAAGATCGTCCAGAAGCGTCGCGGGAACAGATGTACACAGAGGATCTGATCGCCAAGCAGCGAGAATGGGCTGAGCGCGGCTTGATGAGCGCACGAAAGCTTCTACCGCTGATGGCTCCGGTGAGCACGTATCCTGGTTGGACGCGTGAGGAGCGCGAGACAATCACCTATTTGGCCTCTGCCACGGCAAGGGCATCTGAAAGCGCTCTGCTACTATGCGCCTATGGTCAATTGTGGGACGCTGAAGTGCTCGTGCGTTCAACGCTCGAAGGATCGCTGAAGTTTTCCTACCTATTACAATCTCCTATGGCATTCGTCGCCCGCCATCGCGAATATGCCAAGGAGTTATTTGGCATTGCCTTGCTTAAGGATCACCGCAAAGCTGCCGATCTCCTGGCGACGGTGCAAAATCCAGAGGATGATGAATGGCGGCCCCTGCGGGACCGCTTATTGTCGAACGCGGAGCTTACTGAGTTGAGCGCCCGGTTCGGCCGCGGCGCTCGTCGTGAATTGGAGACCCGCTGGGGCTTCACCGGCCTTATCGGTGCGCTTTCGCGTTCAGGTGATCCTTTATTTCAAACCATCGGAGGCATGGCGCACGGCTATTCGTTGGCCAGCCATGTCCAGCACGTCGACATGGTGGGCGCATCGATTCCGCTGGATCGTGATCGGCGTGCACCTGAGCGACGCGAATCTCTCCATCTCGCCCATCAAGGCCGGTTGGTCTCGGATATCCTTATCCTCCTTTACCTGCGGCTTACCGTGGGCTACCGCTTCGTTGGTGCCGACATTACGCCGCTCGTGGAGGCGAAGGCGCTGGTCGACGCGGCAGGTGAGTGGCAGGACGACGCATATCGGGCGTGGATGGACGTGGAATATAGGAAGCCCGCTAGCATCTGAAGCGTCTCCCACGGCTTGGCAGCACCTCTCGGGCATCCTTGACCACAAGGGCTCGAAGATCCACCAGCTTGTGAGGCGAGAGACCGCTGAGACTGAGGCGATAACGGACGTCGCTGACCCTCTCGGGGAATGGTGGTCGCAATGCGGGAAGTTGCCGGAATTCGAAGAACTGAAGAGACGAAAGCGCCTCCTCTAAATCGAACCGGTGCTCAAGAGCAGGGCCAATGGCGGAGCCCAGTACCAGCGCGAGGATCTCGTGCAGACGAAAGATAGCGTCAGCATCCGGGTTCAATCTCTCAACGATGCGATCGATGAACTCCAAAACCGTGGCTCCGCCGCCTGCTTGGCGCACCATCACCGAAGCCAGCATGCCAATCGTCCCTTTTGGGACAGCTGCTTGGTCTGCTGAAATAGCGTGGACGCGTTCCGCCCCCGAGGTTGCTTTGGCGTCAATTCGGAGATTGCCGAGCACGAAGTCATACCGCTCAGTGGGCTCGGCATGCCATGCGCGGACAGCCGTACGGCTGTCCGCCGCCGCATAAATCACGCACAGTTCCCCGATCACGCCTGTGACATCGTTTACCGGCGGCAGCGCAAGCGCTCGAAACATAGCCACGAGCCTTTCTACCGCTGCGGAGACCTCAGCAGCGGTCGGCGGTCCCCCAAGGATCATGACCAACCGTTGCATGCAGTCGCAAAAGAAGGTGACGACGTCCGGATCAGCCGAGAGGCATTCGATGATCGATAGGCGCTCAATCCTTTCGAGGCGGCCTTCCGCCACGCGGCAGCGAACAGAGTATCTCGCCTCGATCCCGGCGAGGCGGAGCGGCATGATAACGGTTTCGTCGGTGCGTATCAGGAGAGCAGGATGTCCAAGACGCGACCGACCCACAAGATAGGATGGTGCGCCCGGCAACTCCGCGACGTCATATGAGTTGTCGTCGTTAGCTGAGCTCGAAAGGCCGGCAAGAGCCTCGCCGAACGACGTCATGGAGCGGGCGAGGACGGTGCCTGCACAATCGTCGGCAGGGCCATCTGACGAGGGACATGCACAGCGATGAGCGGCGCAGCCCTCGCGACCGGTACTTCCCTTTCGTCGACCGTCTCGTTCAGATCATAGCGATGCACTTGGACCGAGATCACGTTGGACCCCTTGAAGTAGGCATCACCTGGGTAGCGATCTGATCCGTCTCCGGTCCGCCCCTGCATGAAGCCGTCGTTCAAGAAACCCGCATCATCGATGCTACGGCTGGCACGATAGTTCGGACGCATGAGATAGACATCTGCCGTAGCGTTCTCGTCATCCTCGAGCGCTTTGCCGATGATCACGTAGAGAGTCGTGATCGTCGCCGTATCGCGTGGATCGGGCAGATTATAGTCGGCAAGGAACTCCGCCACCCGCGCTAATGGGACGCTTCGCGCGACCTTGTGGCGCTGAGCGTCGCTCGCTGCACCGTAGCTATCATCCCATTCGAGTTGGAGGCCCGAGACTAGGCGATCCACGGCTTGCCCATTAGCGACGCGAAGATCATCGGTCAGCTTCGCTTCGCGTTGCTGTGCCCAGCCTCCCTCGCCCCGAACTCGTACATATTCCTCACCCACTGAGATGACGCTGGTCCGACACGGGCGCAGCGCCGGTGACAAGACAAACTGCCTTGTCCACTCCCGAAGGCTGGTATTCGAGGCAGCAACCTTCTCAAGCTCGCCGCGCATGATCTCCTCGTGCGCAACATAATTCTGGAATGCCTGGAGCGTGCTACTTTCGAGATATACGCGGCAAAGGCCGAGATAGCGCCGCTTATAGCCAAAGAACCGTGCTCGTTGCTGCACCGCGTCTGCGTTGCCGGTGCCTACCCCTCGGGGCATATAGGTTACTGTCAGTGAGTCCACCGTATACCCACGGTCCAGAGCTTGGCCGCCCACGAGGATCCATCCATCGGCATCGCGCCATTCGATCTCCGGCGTGCGAACGCGGCCGTTTGTGTTGAACTCTATCACCTGCGTACGCCGAAGAGCACGGCGCATTTTCGCCATCACGGCATCGAAGTCGGCAATGTCTGGCGCAGTTCTGCGAACTGCCTCCCATGCCGCCAGGAAATCGCGCTCAAGGTCTTGGCGGTCTGGATCAGTCGCATCGAGCGCCTCGATCCGGCGCCAGCTTGCGATGCAGTCCTCTACCCAGTGCTGAAGCGTGCGATGTACTTGTCGGATTCGCGAGGGGTGCACCATCATGGAGCGGCGCTTCGGCGCATCGCTGGCGGCGAGCGTCGCCGCGAGGCCGACGAAGAAGAAGCGCATCGCCTCAATCAGGCTTGGCGGGGGCTCGGCCGGAAGGTTGGCATCATCCAGCACCTCGGCCGCAGGAATGGTCTTCACATAAGGAGAATCGGGAGCGAAGAACTCGGCACCCCCGACATAGCCGTCACCTGCCTCCAACACCTTCACGAACGACGGCGAAAGCGCACTGTTGATGTTGATTAGCAGCGGTGCCTGCGGCGTTGCCGTATAGAGCAAGTAGGTGTGCAGCGGCAGCACTCCACGGAGTTGGCGGAGGCACCGATAGATCGTGCTTTCCTGGCCATTACGGACCTTCGTGTTCAGCCCGGCCTGATCGGCTTCATCGTCGATGACGAGCACAGGGACGCTCGAAAGATCGATCTCTGGGTCCGAGAGGGCTGCGGTCAACCGGCCTAAATGGTCCTGCTGCTTCAGCACGGTGATGAGGAGCGTGACACGTTCGTCCTCATCGAGTTCAGGGTCCGACCAGTCCTCGATCGTCTTTTTGATGGTTTGGAGGTTGTCCTCTGTGGGATTGGGTAACAGGCGCCACTCTCTTGGCCCATCGGCTGCATCAGCAGCAAGATCCCGCGCGAGTCTATCAGTCGATTGGGCCAGAAGGTTGGTCTTTGTACCGGCGACGACGATCACGAGCGGAAAACGATTATCCCGCGCCAGTCCGATCACGGTCGTGAAAGATAGGGTCTTGCCGCTCTGAACATAGCCAACAACCAAACCGGCTTGGCTCGCCGGGGTCCCTTCGGGATCGACCCCCTTCCCTAGGATCTCCCAAGCGGCGTGTAAGGTCTTTTTGCGTGCCGCGTCGTCCAAGGGGGCTCGCGAGAGTACGCCCTCGGCCTGCGCCCCGCGTTTCGGCATCCAGTTCATCCCCGGCACCGGCGGGGCGTCGGGGAGTATGTCCACGATAGATGCCATGATCTTCCTGGAAGGCTAGGGCTGAGACAGTCCTTCGCGTAGGACTTCGTTGAAGTTACGACGAACTGTTCCAGCGTAGGCAACACCACTATTGCGGGCAAGCTTCTCGGCGACGGCAAGGGCCGCACCGATGCGAATCATAGCCTCCACCTCCCCCTTGCTGGTCTGCGCAAACCGGATCATGAACGGATGATGCATGGCCAGACGGATGCTGAGCATCTCAAGGTCGCCCTCCGTGGAGGCGTCGCTAATAGTCAGCCAATCGCTTGCGCCCGGTTCCTCCGAAAGCTCGATCTTCACAAACCAGGTTCGCCCCCGGAATGCGAATCGAAGTTCGCGCGAGGCAAGAAGAGGTTCGTTCTCGAGCGGAGCGGCGTTGGTTCCCACCACGCCTTCGTCAGCAATACGCTCAAGGACCAGCGGAAGCGTAGATTCGATCGCATTGCCGGCGCTCGCAAGCGCTTCCTCGGCGATGCGCCGCCTATCGCGCCGCGCCTCGAGCGCGCGGTAAGCATCCGCCTGCCTCAAGAGCGGAAGGTCGTCCGCATCTAGCTTCTCGCTCAGCAAATCAAGGAACGGCTGCTCATTCTCGTCCCAGCGAAAACCATCCTTAGTGTGGCTCACCTCGAAGCCTTCGAGGTGCAGTTCGCCGAACAGCCGCAGATGTCGATAGTTGCCCGGCGTACCGAAGATTTGGGAGGGGCGATAGCCTTCCTCGCCGCTGCCCTCGATAAGGCGGCCTCGACGGAAAAGAGCAAATCCCGACCGCGTGTGGCTGCCGGGGTCTCGCAGCGCGGCAAATCCTCTTACCTTGAGATCGTCGCCGAAATCGAAATCAATGTCGCGGCGCCACGTGTGCGTCGGGCCGTCAGGTTCGCGCGCGTAAGGTGCGTGGAGGATGCCTGGCTCCTCATAGACCAGCGGTTCGTCGTTTAGCCGCAGATCGAGGAAGCCGGCGCGTGTGAACTCGCGATAGATGTCGGCAAGATGCTCCTTGATCTTCCCCATCGTGCGTCCGACCGGGAGATGGTGGAGTTTGTCCAGGGTTATCTCTGTAAAGTGGGCGGCGACATCCGCCCCTTTGGTTATCACCTCCAGATCATCAAGCTCCTCACTGACAATCGTGGGGACGTCGAAACGAACCTCATGCTCGCTTCGCTCGTGGAGCGCCGAGGTCCTAACCTGCCACGAACTCGCGAACCAGCAGGCGGCACTCTTCATTCCCATGCCGAATTCCGACAGGCCGGTAGCATCTGGCGGAGGCGCTGCAGGTCGAAACGCGCGCGGGAACTGGGACAGCGCGATACCGGCCGCATTGTCATGGATACGAATCCGGCCAGGAAGCGACGTGTCGATGTCGATCGTCACTTTGAGAATCCAGCCTTCGCCATGCAGCGCCTTTAGCTCAGAAAGATGTTCCTGAGCGCTTTGGATGGCGTTGTCCACGAACTCCGCCAATGCGAACCAGGGCTTGTAGTTGAGGTGCCGTAGAACGGAGAGGATTTTGGTGCCGGGACGGATGCTGACCCGGTTTGCCGCCGGGCCGCCCTCAACTAGCATGCGCCCAGTCCCCTACCGTGGACGAGGGGTTCGCCCTCGTGGGCAAAGAAGTAGAGCCGCCCGGGCGCTCGCTCAGGTCAAGCAGCGCCCCCGCAACCGCCTCGATAACATCTACGTTCACGGCGTTGCCAAGCGCTTTGTATGCCGCCGTCTGCGCCTTAGGAAGATGCTCAAGACCGCCCATGCTTTGTAGCCGCGCGCATTCACGCATGGTCATATAACGGCGTTCCCAGGGGATCACCGGCACCTGGCTTGTTGTTAACGCCACCAGGGAAGGGGCTGCCGTAGGTCGCTTGGCGCGTATGCCCGACGCGCGGAATTGGATGATTGCCTTCCATAGATCGCGAGGGCCGCCTTTCCAGTTCCATTCCAACTTTTGGAAGCTCGGCGCGAAATCCTGGATCTTCGGCAGCCATGCGTCGATCACGACCTTATGGGTACGATAAAAGTGACGGTTCTGCTCGATGAACTGAATCTTCCATTTCGGAAACTCTTTCTCGTTGCCGCGCGCGTAAGGCGGTAGCGCGGCCAGGACGTCGCTATCGGACATGCCCTTGAGCGGACGACCGAATGCACCCCGGAATGAACGAATCTCCGATAGGCCATGGCCAACAGGCGAGCCAGTCCGAGCAGGATAGGTGGCCCCGAACTCCATCGCCCAAATCGGAAAGGAAGGAAGCTCCTGCCCGGCCGGCAGAGCATCGAGCAACTGCTGCCAGGCATCGAGGTACCGGACGAAGTGGTCTGGCAAGGGACGTGCGTCGGCGGGTTTCTCGTCCAAGATGGATCGGATGTCGAGTTCGACGCCAAGATGTGTCGGCGCGGGCCATTTAAACGATCCCAAGCCCTCACGGGCACCGACGATGATGGCCCGCTCCCGAGTTTGCGGCACGCCAAACATGTGCGGAGATAGCTTCTGTGCGTCGACATCGTAACCGAGGCTGCTTAGCCGGTCATGGACCCTCTTCCAAGTCTTACCCTCGTCATGACGGAGCAGGTTGGGTACATTCTCTATGATTAGATAGGCTGGCTCGTGTCGTTCGATAATCTTGATCACATAGTCGAACAGGTCGCCCCACTGGGGGCAATCGAAGCCAAGCTGCTCGCCAGCCTTGGAGAAGGGTTGGCACGGGAAACCCGCGCACAGGATGTCGTGTGCCGGGACTTCGGAGTAGACTTTCTTGATGTCGCCCCTTGGCTTGATACCGAAGTTATCCTTGTAGAGATTGGCAAGGTCAGCATCGAGTTCCGACGCGAAGACGCACTCGTGGCCTAGACGGCTGAGGGCCTGATGAAATCCCCCAAGACCAGCAAAGAGATCTATGAACCTCATGCCTACGGCTACTTCAGCGGGAAGGAGAGCTGACGGTTCATGTACTGGTCGAGCAGGTTTTTGACCGCCAACTCGACCAAATATTGTTGCTTAAGCGGCGGGCGCTGGGCAGCGCCAAGCTTCTGAAGCGCCTCGTAGTCGGCCAGATCCAGCGCGATACTGAAGCGTTTGCGTTTCGAGTCAGAACGTGGGGGCGCGATCATTGCACCAATTTGCACCATGGTGGTGCGAATGTCGAGCTCAATCAGGCGAGGCTTCCAGAAAATCGCGAAGGCGCTTCGCTAAGACACCTCGATCCTTGATCTCACACTCCCATATCGTGAGCACATCCCAGCCAAGGTCGCGAAGAGCCTTGCTGGCTTGCATGTCTCGCTCCACATTGCGAGCAAGCTTTGGGAGCCAGTATTCGATCCGCGTACGAGGTTTGTTCGCGAGAGAGCAACCTTCATGCTGATGCCAAAAGCAGCCGTGCACAAAGACGATTTTTCGCCGACCGGGAAAGACAATGTCTGGAGTGCCGGGTAAATCTCGCCGATTGATTCGAAACCTATAACCAAGCCGATGTGCGAGTTTCCGGACAGTCAACTCTGGCTTGTTTCCAGTTTTGCGAATGCGCGACATTCGTCTTCGCACTGCCTCAGGAACGTCAGGAAATAGCATCCGCACCATGTAGAAGTGCCATCAGCCCGCGGTCAACGACAGTGGCGTAGCATGAAGAGTTCGAGTGGCGGAATGGCTACGTGGCGACAAGGCACCGTCTTAAAGTAGCGCAACCGACGGGGCGGATCGGAGGTTCGAGAACGGACCCCGAGGTCGGAGACCGAGGTGCAGGGAAGTCCCCACCGAGGACCATTTTTCGTCGAAAAAAACGCACTTGGGCGCCCCCTCGGGGGCGCATACAGGGTCTTGCTGCGTCGTTTGTCCGGTATCAAAGAACCGAGCTGAAAATCATAGTATGCTTGCACAAAAGGAATAGGTGCAGCCATGCGCTTCAGTTTCCGCGATTGGTACATTGCCGTTGCCGGCTTGGTCGTCGTGTTCGGCAGCCTCTCCATTGCCGGGCTCGCCATGCCGGCGACGGGCGCTTCGTCAGCCGGCGATGAGGATACTGCCGCGGCCGCACCTTCGCGCAATGGTCCGGCGCCCGCGAAAAGCGCTGCGGCCTTAGCCGCGCCGCAGACAGCTGCTCCCGCTCCCGCGCCAGGCAATGCTGTCCAGACGGCCGAGCCCGCTCCTGCCGCCGACAGCGCGGCACGGCCGCCTGCTTCCAGTCCCCAGGCCAAAGCGCCGCCGACTCCCGCCCCGGCTGCTCCAGCGCAGGGCGTTCACATGGCCGCCTCTGGCCCTGCTGCTTCCACGCCGGCGCCGACCGCCTCGCCTGCTGAAGCTCCCGCCGCATCCGGTTTGCCGGGCGACCCGGTTGCCGGGCGGCAGGTTTACCGCAAATGCCAAGCCTGCCATTCGCTGGATGCTGGCAAGAACATGCTCGGTCCGAGCCTTGCGGGTGTGGTCGGCCGCAAGGCCGGTACCCAGGCGGGCTACAGCTATTCGCCGGCCATGAAGGGCAGCGGCCTCACCTGGGACGTGGCGACCCTGTCCAATTATCTCGCGGCGCCGCAGAAGGTGGTGCCCGGAAACAAGATGCCCTTTCCAGGGCTGAAGACCGACCATGACCGCGTCGATGTCATCGCTTATCTGGCGTCGGCCGGCGGCGGGGCTGCCGGAGCAGCCGCGCCGGCTCAAGCGAAACCGGCGGCGCCTGCGGGACAGTCGGCCCCAGCGGTCCAGGCCAAGGTGGCAGCCGGTGCCGGAGAGAAGGCGGCCGAACCAGCCTCCGGCAGCACCGAGGTGACCTATGTCAGCGACGCTAAATACACCCTGCGCACCGGCATCGCCGAAGGCCAGATGGTCTATATCGGGGTCGGCGGCGCGATCGAGGGCAAGGTCAATCCGATCCTCACGGCGGTACAGGGGCAGGTCGTCCAGCTCACGCTGATTAACGGCGAGGGCGCCCAGCACGACATTCTCTTCCCAGACCAGGACGCGCGCTCGCAGCGCATCACGGGCAAGGGGGCGAGCACCACCATTGCCTTCCGCGCCGGCAAGGCCGGCGATTATGTCTATTACTGCGACGTGCCGGGCCATCGCCTCGCGGGTATGGAGGGGCAGTTCATCGTCACGCCCACCGCGCCCGAGAGCAAAGTGGTCGAGGCCGACATCTCGCGCGATCCCTCCGACCTGCCGCCTCCACTGGCGAAGCGCGATCCCAAGACGGTGCGAGTGGATCTCGAGAGCGTGGAGGTTGAAGGCCGCCTGGCCGAGGGCACGACCTTTGGCTACTGGACCTTCAATGGAAAGGTGCCAGGTCCCTTTCTGCGGGCGCGGGTCGGCGATACGATCGAAATCCACCTCAAGAACTCCGCCGACAGCACCATGATCCACTCGGTGGATTTCCATGCCGCCACCGGGCCGGGCGGCGGCGCCGCGGCGCTGCAGGTCGATCCGGGCGACGAAAAGTCCATGCGCTGGAAAGCGCTGGTGCCGGGGCTCTATGTCTACCACTGCGCCACGCCGATGGTGGCCGAGCACATCGCCAACGGCATGTATGGCCTGATCCTGATCGAGCCCGAGGGCGGCCTGCCGCCGGTGGATCACGAATTCTATGTGATGCAGGGCGAGATCTACACCGACCAGCCTTACGGCCAGCAGGGCAGCCAGCAGTTCAGCGTCGAAAAGCTGCTCAACGAGAAGCCGGAATATTTCGTGTTCAACGGCTCCGTTGGCGCCATCTCCAAGCTACACCCGTTGAAAGCCAATGTCGGCGATACGGTGCGCATCTTCTTCGGGGTTGGCGGACCGAACTTCACCTCATCGTTCCACGTCATCGGCGAGATCTTCGACAAGGTCTACGACTTCGGCGGCGTTGAATCCCCGTCGCTGCAGGGCATCCAGACGGTCACGGTGCCGGCGGGAGGGGCGGTGATTGCCGAATTCAAGCTCAATGTGCCAGGCAATTACACGCTGGTGGACCACGCTTTGGCACGCATGGAGCGCGGTCTTGTGGGTGTGCTTCACGTGGACGGTACGCCGGATCCGGACATCTACGACGGTAAGGTCATGCCCGGCATGGGCCACTAACCAGCCCGTTCTTCGGAAAGAACGGAAGTCATCCGATAGCCGCTGCGGCAATCGGCCATCACGGCGACATTCCCCCCGCCTCTCAATGGCCTGGGCGCGGAGAGATTGCTGCTGCAGACGGGCTCTGCTGTGCGGCTCAACGAGCTGAGGAGAGGATCATTCCGCTGGCTGCAGCGTTGCTTCCCTTAGGCGCATTCGTTCGCCGTGAGGATCCCGCTTGATCACCGCCCATATCAACCGCGTCGCGACGGCCGTCCCGCCGCACGACGTGCATGACACGTTTGTCGGCTTCGCGATGCGAATGCTCCAGGATCCCCGCCGCCAGGAGCTCTTCCGGCGCATGGCAGAGCGCGGGCAGATCGAACACCGCTGGTCCAGCCTTGCCCCGGCACGTGGGTGCGGCGACAGCGTGGACGAAGAGGGCTTCTACACGGTCGGCCGGTTTCCCTCGACGGCGGTGCGCATGCAGCGCTACGAGGCGGAGGCACCGCGCCTCGCAATTGAGGCGGTGGCCAAGCTGGAACTGGGAGAAGAGGTGGTTGCGATCACCCATTTGGTGGTTGTTTCCTGCACTGGCTTCTCGGCACCGGGGCTCGACTTCGCGCTGATCGAACGGTTCGGCCTCAACCCCTCCGTCGAGCGCACAATGGTCGGCTTCATGGGCTGCTATGCGGCCATTAACGGCCTCAAGCTCGCCCACCACATCGTGCGTTCGCAGCCCGATGCGCGCGTCCTCCTTGTCTGCATCGAGCTCTGCACGCTGCATCTCCAGGAAACTGCGAACATCGAGCAGGTGTTGACCTTTCTGGTGTTCGGAGACGGCTGTGCCGCGGCGCTGATTTCAGCGGAAAGCTATGGCTTCGCCGTTGAGAGCTTCCGCTCGTTGCTGATACCCAGGACCGCCGAGCACATCACCTGGAACATCCGGGACTTCGGCTTCGACATGGTGCTGTCGGGGCAGGTACCGGGGCATCTTGGCGAAGCGTTGCGGATGCATCGCGCTGAGATCCTGCCCCGCGAAGCACGCGAAGAGATCACGCTGTGGGCGGTGCATCCCGGCGGGCGCTCCGTGCTCGATGCGGTCGGCGCGGGGCTGGGGCTGCCGCAGAGCGCGCTTGCCGAGTCACGCGAAGTGCTGCGCCGCTTCGGCAATATGTCGTCGGCAACGATCCTGTTCGTTCTTGAGCGTTTGCTGCGCAGCCGTCGCGCGAGCCAACTCGGCTGCGCCATGGCCTTTGGCCCCGGGCTTGTGGCCGAGACCATGCAGTTTCGCGCGGCGGGAGCCGTGGTATGAGCCCGCGCGATTTCACGCGGCGGTCCACCGAACCCGAATGGATGGACGACGAGACGCTGGACTACGCCACCTTCCGCGATTGCCTGTCCGATCTGGCACGCGTGAATTCCCTGACATTGGCCTACCGGCCAACCCTGCGCTTTCTCGACCGCCTCGAGGAGACTGGCCGCCTGCCGCGACAGCGGCCGCTGCGTGTGCTCGACGCCGGCAGTGGCTATGGAGACATGCTGCGCCGCATCGCTGCATGGGCGGATCGCAAACGCGTCCAAGTCGAGTTGATCGGGATCGATCTCAATCGCTGGTCGGCTGCGGCGGCAGAAGAGATCACGCCGCCGCACCTACCGATCCACTGGCACACCGGCGACATCTTCAGCTTTCCGGAGAACCGCCCGTTGGACGTGATCATTAGCGCGCTGTTCACCCACCATTTGAACGACGGGGTGCTGCGTCGCTTCCTGCGCTTCATGGAGGACCGCGCCCGGCTCGGATGGTTCGTCAACGACCTGCATCGCCATCCGCTGCCGCACCTTGTGTTTCGGGCCGCGGCGCCGGCGCTGCGCTTGCACCCGATGGTGCGCCACGATGGTCCGATCTCGATCGAGCGCGGCTTCGCCGGCGCGGACTGGCGGCTGGCCCTGAGCGATGCCGGCATCTCGCCAGCGGATAGCGAGATCGCTTGGTGGATGCCGTTTCGTTTTTGCGTGTCGCGGATGAAACCGCAATGACGGCGGTATACGACTTCGTCGTCGCTGGCGGTGGACCGGCCGGAGCCGCCTTTGCCTGGCAGCTGGCGCAGGCGGGCCGGTGCGTGCTGCTCGTCGAGAAAGAAGCAGGCCCCCACGACAAGATTTGTGGTGAGTTCCTGAGCGGCGAGGCGTTGCATTATCTGGCCCAATTAGGCGTTGATCCGGTGGCGCTAGGCGGAATCCCGATCACGCATCTGATACTGTCTCGCCAAGGCCGCAGCGTAGGATGCGTTCTCCCGTTTTCCGCCCTGACTCTGTCGCGCCGCCGGCTTGATGCCGCGCTGCTGGAGCGAGCGCGGAGTGCTGGCGTGGAGATACGGCAGGGCGTTGCGGTGCAAAACTTCTCACGTGCCCAGGAAGACTGGACGGTGCGTCTGACCGGCGGCTCTGTTCGCGCATCAAACGTCGCCTTGGCAACGGGCAAGCACGACATGCGGGGGCGATCGCGGCAACGCCGAGGCACGCAGGCGGATCTGATCGGTTTCAAGCTGCATCTGCAGATCGCCCCGGACCAGCATCGCGCGCTAGCCGGGGCTGTGGAACTGTGCCTCTTCCCCGGCGGCTATGCCGGGCTCCAGAATGTCGAGGGCGGACTCACCAATCTCTGCCTGCTCGTAGACAAGACCGCCTATAACCGCCGCGGATCGTGGGCGGCGTTCTGTCAGGCGCTGCTAAAGAGTTCGCCGCAACTGGCGCAGCGGCTGAAAGGAGCCCGTCCCTGTGATGAAAGGCCGCTTGCCACCGCCGCTATTCCCTACGGGTTCGTTCAGGCCGATGCGGAGCCGGACGGCTGCTGGCGGCTGGGTGACCAGGCGGCGGTGATCCCGTCCTTCGCCGGCGCGGGCATTTCGCTGGCTCTGCACAGCGCCTCCTTAGCGAGCGAAGCGGTCCTGCAGGGCGCATCGGTGGAGCAATTTCAAGTCCGCTTCGCGGCAGACGCCCGCCGCCGCGTCCGCGCATCCACCATGCTGTCCAGGCTGATGGTGAAGGATGCAAGCCAAGCGGTTCTCGAAACCGCGGCGCACGTGTTCCCGTCGTCTCTGCGCATCATAGCGTCGCTCACTCGGCTGCCGGCCGCGAAGCTTAGAAGCGGGCGAGTTCGTATGCCTGGCCTCTAATGGGCGGTTAGCCATGGCACAGGCACACCATTGAGCAGGTCTCCCGTTACACCGCCGAATGCCCATTCCCGCAGGCGGCTGTAGCCATATGCGCCAGCAACTAGGAAATCCGCGTCATGCTGCTGGAGCACTTCAAGAATGGCGTCGGAAGTTGTGCCGCGTTCCTGGGTCGGAACGTAGTGCGCTTCGCTCGTGATGCCGTGGTGAGAAAGATGGACGCAGACATCCTGTAGGATTGTCTTGTTCACCTCGTCTCCAACGCCCACGACGAACACAGCCTCCGCACTGCGGAGGAAGGGAAGGCTATCGCGCAGCGCGCGCCTGGCCTGAGGAGTATCCTTCCAGCACACCATGGCGTTTCGTGCGCGCACATGGGTCGTATCGTGAGGCAGAATCAGAAGAGGCCGACCAAGCCCCATGATGAGGTCGCTCGCAGGTGGATTCATTTCGTGCTCAATCTCGTCCGGGGAGCCGCTAGAGCTGACGATGACGAGATCAGCAGCGCGCGCATTCGCGCATATAAACTCCGTCGGATCAGCGATGCCGCTACGCCATTCGATCCGGTTTCGCTTGCCGGCTTCGCGCCGGAAGATTTTCTCGGCTTGCCGCAAATCCTCCCTGACGCGAGCTTCCTCCATTTTGAGGACCTTGGTCGTCAGCGTAGGATCGGGTCCGAAGAGAGGCAGAAGGATGCTTTCTGCCCCGACGCCGATAAGTCGCGCGGAGAACCGGTCGGCCAGTTCGGCTGCCAGACGCACGCGGTTCGCGGCATTCGCACCCGGATCCACAGCAACCATTATGCTGGTGCAGGAGGGTACGGGCTGCTGCGTGAAATCGAGGTCGGCCATGTTTGCCTCCTATGCGCACGACCACCTTTGCGTCGCGGAAGCGGCCGCACCTTGATCTGGGACAAGGTCAGAGGAGAAACCCGGCCAGCATCGCCAGGACGGCGGCACTGGTCACGGCTGTGGCGAGCCACCCGAACGCTTTGAGCGCCCCCCGCACGGCAAAACGCCCCATGACGTCCCTGTTGCCGGCGACGATCATCATCACGACCATGATTGGCGCCGCAATGATGCCGTTCAGGATCGCGCTACCATAGAGCGCCTGCACCGGCTCGATCTCCGGCGTCAGGATGATGCCCATGCCGATGATGGTGGCGAGAACCACCGTGGCATAGAACGCTTTCGCCTCTTGCACGCGGCGCGAATAGCCAACCGGCCAACGCCGCGCTTCACCGACAGCGTAGGCGGCGGAACCGGCCAGGACGGGCACCGAGAGCAGCCCCACACCAATGATGCCGGCAGCGAATATGACGGAGGCGAACGCGCCCGCCAGCGGCCGCAGCGCCTGGGCGGCGTCGGCCGCGGTGCGGATGTTGGTAATGCCGTGGACGTTCAGGGTGGCTGCGGCGGTGTCCAGAATGGCGATCGCAACCAGGTTCGAGAATGCCATCCCGGCAAGGGTGTCGATCTCGATGCGTTCGAAGGCGCGGGGCGCCTGCTGCGGCGCGTCGAGCAGGTCGATCCGCTGCGGATGGACGCGCATGTCCTCGACCTCCTCGGCCGACTGCCAGAAGAATAAATAGGGACTGATGGTCGTGCCGATGATTGCGACGAGCATGGCGACCTGGCTGACGCTGCCGTCAAGATGCGGAAAAGCGAGCCCGCTTGCCAGCGCGGCCCAATCCGTTTCTGTCACGGCCATGGCCGCGAAATAGGCAAACAGCGTCAGGGACAGCCATTTCAGTACGGCGACGTAGCGCGTGTAGGCGAGAAAGGTCTGCATGACGATGCAGGCGGTGCCGTAGAACAGCACGCCGATCCAGCGCGGCAGCCCGGGCAGGAGAAGGGTCGAGGCGTCGGCCATGGCGCCGAGGTCGGCCCCCAGATTGGCCGTGTTGGCGATCAGGAGCAGCACCACGATGGTCTGCAGCAGCCAGTTGGGAGCGTGGAGACGCAGAACACCGGCAATGCCATGGCCCGTGGTGCGGCCGATGCGTGCTGAGATCATCTGCACGGCCACCATCAACGGATAGGTGTAGAGCAGCACCCAACCGAACCGATAGCTGAACATGGCCCCTGCCTGCGCATAGGTGGCGATGCCGCTCGGATCGTCGTCGGACGCCCCGGTTATCAGGCCGGGGCCGAGCACCCGCAGGAGGCGCGGCCGGCTCGGCCCCACGACGGGGCTGACGAATTCGGGATCGTCGTCGGGCAGCGTTTTGGCTGGCATTGAACGACCTCCTAGCTGGCGTCCTCGCCCATCCGCTGAATGCGTTCGCTCCAACGCAGACGTTCCTCGGCCGAACGGGCATCCTCCTCGCCGACCAGAAGCCGGCGTATCGGGGAGAAGCCCGCCACTTTCAGCACGGCGCGATCGGCCTTCCCGCTTCTGCCCAGAAGATCCCACCGGGCGAAGACCGGCGTCCGGCCGGCAATGGTTATGAGGCTACGGGCGCTGCGCTTGCCACCCGCTTCCGCCAGCAGCGGTGAGCCGGGCCGCAGCAGATATTCGAAGATCTGCTTGAACGCCCCGGGCATATCGCCGAGCAGAGAGGGGAATGTCAGGAAAACATGCTGCGACCAGAGCATCGAAGCCTGCACTTCAGACATAGCCGCGCAAGCGTCGCACGCATCATCGCGCTTCTTGGTGAGGGGCGGAGACGGCAGCAAATCGATCCTCGTCCGCCGGCAGACATGCCCGCCCATCTCCGCCCCCCGTGCATAAGCATCCGCGAACATCGAGCAAAGATTTGGCGTTCGCTGTCCAGGATGCCCCTGCAGGATGAGGACGCGCACCATATCTAGGCCGCCATCGCGTCCAGCAGCCGGGAATTGCACAGCCGGACATGCCGGTATCTCGGCAAATCGATAAGCCCGGTGCGCTGGAACTCGTTCAAGGTGCGCGATACCGTCTCGATCGTCAGGCCGAGATAGTCGGCAATGTCGATGCGGCTCATCGGCAGGTCGATGATATTCGGTTGGCCGCTACGCCGCTGCATCTCGACGAGAAAGCCCGCGACACGTTCACGCGCCGTTTTGCGGCCGAGCATGACGAGATGCTCGCGGGCACGTCTGAGGGCCTCGGCCGTCAGGAGCCAGAGCTCGCGCGCGGTTTGGCAATCCTGCGTGGATGCGGCGTCCAGCACGGTCCGCCGCCCGATCTCCACTTGGCTGTCGCAGATCGCTTCCGCCGACTGGCTGTAATCCGCGCCGTTCTCGAGGCCAAAGACATCGCCGGGAAAGTGAAAGGCGTGGATCTGGCGACGGCCGTCGTCCAGCACGGTGAAGATGCGGACGGACCCCGAAAGGACGCGGAAAACCCATTCGGCGGGCTCGCCCTCGCCGTAGATTTCCTCTTCGGCGCCGAAGTGCTTGCTGGCGTGCGCCAGGCAGAGGGATTGCAGATCACATGGGGGGAAAGCAACCGCCGCCGCGTCGACGGTCTCAGGAACAACAGCCAGCATCGCGACCTCCCATGAGGGATGATGCCAACCTGTAGGAGACCGGAGCGGCTGGAGATATACGGATTGATACTCAGTAGCATTGCGTATCTGATTGCTTCTGCAGAACGCGGGCTGCGGCCTCGAAACACGTGCTGAAGAAACAGCGGACGATCCATGCAGGGCAGATTTTCTCCCGCCGCCGGCCTCGCGGTGGCCGTTCTGCTGATCCTGGTGGGATACGGCCTCACCGTTGCGCTGCACGGCGGGTTCATCCCCTTCTTTCCCGCAATAATCGCAGCCGCCTTCTTCGGGACGGGAATCACGGTGCTCACCTCGCTCGCTGCGGCTGCGGTGGGCCTTTATGCGGTCGATGTCGGATCGGACTTTTCACGCCTGCTGCTGGCCGTGATCTTCGTCGCATGCGGCGTCGGGCTCGCTACTATCAGTGAACGTGTCCGCCGGAGCCATGCCCGGCAGAAGGAGGCAACCCAGGCCCTGCAGGCCCGCGAAGCCCACCTGAAATCGATCCTGGACACCATTCCCGATGCGATGATCGTCATCGACACGTCAGGTCATATCCTGTCGTTCAGTTCCGCAGCCGAGCGGCTCTTTGGCTGGTATGCCGATGAGGTCGTTGGGCAGAATGTCTCGGTTCTGATGCCGGAACCGCACCGCAGCGCCCACGACGGCTATCTCGAACGTTATCTCAAGACGGGAGAAGCGCGGATCATCGGCATCGGACGGGTGGTCGTGGGGTCGCGGCGTGACGGCACCACTTTTCCGATGGAACTGGCGGTCGGGGAGGTGCTGTCGCTCGACCAGCGCTTCTTCACCGGCTTCGTGCGCGACCTGACCGAACGCCACGAGGCGGAGCGGCGCCTGCAGAAACTGCAATCCGAGTTGATCCACATTTCGCGCCTCAGCGCTATGGGCGAGATGGCATCTACTCTTGCCCATGAGCTCAACCAGCCCTTATCGGCCATCGCGAACTACCACAGCGGCATGAAGCTGTTCCTGGAGGGACGGCACGACGAGACGGCCGATCGCCTCAGGGAGCCGGTCAACGCGGCGTCGCAGCAGACGCTGCGCGCCGGCGAGATCATCCGGCGCATGCGCAGTTTTGTGGCGCGTGGTGAAACCGATCGTGAGATCGTGCCGCTTACTCCTCTGGTGGAGGAAGCCGCCGCCCTTGCCCTCGTTGGCGCGAAGGAGACCGGGATACGCGTCCATTTTCGTCTGCGGAAGGGCACCGACCTCGTTCTGGCTGATCGTATTCAGATTCAACAGGTCATCTTGAATCTCATCCGCAACGCGATTGAGGCAATGGAAACGATCGCCGAGCGCAACCTGACGATCACGACACAGACTGAGAGAAAAACAGCCATAATCTCGGTCGCGGACAGTGGCACTGGGCTTCTACCGGAGATCGAGACGAACCTTTTCCAGCCTTTCGTAACCAGCAAGCCAGAAGGAATGGGTATCGGGTTGTCGGTGTCGCGCACGATCATCGAAGCGCATGGCGGACGCATCTGGGCGGAGAGCAATCCATCTGGAGGCACCATCTTCCATCTGAGCCTGCCGCTGGCACCCGAGGACACGGCCGATGTCTGAACCCCCCCTTATCTGCCTCATCGATGATGATCCGGCCCTACGCCTGTCTCTCTCGTTCCTGCTCGACATGGCGGGTTTCCGCACTGCGTGCTTTTCCGGCGGTGAGGCTTTTCTGCACGCGCTGGAATTCGCCTCCTGCCAGTGCGCCATCGCCGATATCCGCATGCCGGGAATGTCCGGCATCGATCTCCTGCGCCAGGCACGTAGCATGCGCCCGGCCCTTCCCATGATCATGATCACGGGCCACGCAGACGTTCCTCTGGCCGTCGAGGCAATGAAGGCTGGAGCTGTCGATTTCATCGAAAAGCCCTTCGACGACGAACGGCTCATCGGCTCCATACGTTCTGCCCTCGAAGGACAGGTGGCGCGCGACGAGCAACAGAAGCCACGCGATGTCATGAAACGGCTCGAAGCCCTCTCGGACCGTGAACACGAAGTCCTGCTGAGCCTTGTCCGCGGCAATCCGAACAAGGTCGTGGCCTATGAACTCGGCATCAGTGCCCGCACCGTCGAAATCCACCGCGCGCATGTCATGGCCAAGATGAATGCCCGCAATCTGGCCGACCTGGTCCGCATGGCGCTTGCCGCCGGTTGCCTCGACCAGGCCGGAACCTGAACGCGGCTATTGGCCCGGCTCGGGGAGCAGGTCTGGAATCGTGAGCTGATTGTTCACCCGCTCCACGCTGGGCAGCGCCAGCAGCAAGCGTTCGAGCTCCTGCCGGTCGTCGTCGCTGGGGGCCTGCCCCCAAAGCGAAACTTCCCCGCCGTTGAAGTCCGCCACAAGATGTTTCTGGCGGGCCAGAAGACCTATGAGCGCCAAGCGCCGCCGATGGACTCCGCCAGCATCTCCGGCGAGCATATCGGTGGCGGCAGATCTTGCATCGCTGGCGGCTAGGGGCGGCTTGCGCCCAGAAGAAACCTGCCGACCAGTATTGTTTTTCCGTGAGATCATGGGAAATTCCCCTCGTCCCGATTGATCTCCTTGTCGGCCACCGCAGCCTCGACCGCCTTGTTTTGAATCAAGTGGTCGTAGTCCAGCGGGGCTTCACCGAAGCAGCCGGTCGATCTGGTGCTGTTTTCGTGGGATGCTGGAAGCATGTCGCGCAAGGAGTGACGCATGCGCGCAATGGTGCTGCAGTCGCCCAACCAGCCCCTCGAACTTCGAGACATGCCCGATCCGCAGCCCGGGCCGGGACAAATACGGCTGCGGATCGAAGCCTGCGCGGTCTGCCGTACCGACCTCCATCTGGTCGATGGCGAACTCCCCAATCCCGCCCTGCCGATCATTCCGGGACACGAGATCGTCGGGCGGGTGGACTGTTTGGGCGATGGCGTTCATGGGCTGGCGCCCGGCCAGCGCGTTGGCGTCGCCTGGCTCGGCCATGCCTGCGGCCATTGTCCCTATTGCCGCGGCGGTTTCGAGAACCTGTGCGACGCCCCCCTGTTCACCGGCTATACGCGGAACGGGGGCTTCGCCACGCATGCCCTTGCCGACGCCGATTTCACCTTTCCGCTGGATGCCTTCCCGGATGCCGTGGCGGCGGCGCCGCTGATGTGCGCGGGCCTGATCGGCTGGCGCTCGCTGCGCATGGCCGGAGAGGGAGCGCGGCTCGGCATCTATGGCTTCGGCGCCGCCGCGCACATTCTTGTCCAGGTCTGTCGCTGGCAGGGTCGCGCGGTCTATGCCTTCACCCGCCCGGGCGATGCGGTGGCACAACAACGCGCCCTTGAGCTCGGCGCCTCCTGGGCCGGCGGATCGGATGAGCGCGCGCCCGAGGAGCTTGATGCGGCCATCATCTTCGCGCCGGTCGGCAGTCTTGTTCCCACCGCGCTGCCCGCCGTGCGGAAGGGCGGCCGCGTCGTCTGCGGCGGCATCCATATGAGCGACATTCCGCGGTTCGCCTATGACTTGCTGTGGGAAGAAAGGCAGGTGCTCTCGGTCGCCAATCTCACCCGCAAGGACGGGCGTGATTTCCTGGAGCTGGCCCGCCAGATCGGCATCCGAACCGATACGACGGCCTATCCCCTGGAGGAGGCGAACGCTGCGCTCGATGACCTGCGCGCGGGCCGCTTTCAGGGGGCGGCCGTGCTCGTGCCGTGATCAGTCCTCGAGCGTCTTCATATAGGCGATCAGATCGCTGATCTGGTCGGGATAGAGCTGGAACTGGGGCATCGAGGGGTGGCCCGTCATGATCCCTTCCGCCAGCGGTTCCTCCAGGCTCTCGACAGGGTAGCGCTTGTGCAGGTCACGGAAGGGCGGGGCGATCCGCAGCGGGCTTTCGTCCGTCCGGCCGATGGCGTGGCACTGCGCGCAATTGGCGCGCGCGAAGGTTCTGCCGCGCGTGACGCTGAGATCTTCGGCCCAGGCCGGCCCGGCCAGGATCATCGCGGCCAGGATCGAAAGGGCCAGCGGCGGATCGCGCCTGATGTCACCCAAGGCGCTCACCTTCGCCCACGCGGCGGACTTCGGCGTCCCAGGCGCGGACCTCCCGCGGAGACATCTGGTGGCCGTGGGCAAGCCGTTTCTTCGCCGCCTCGATCGCCCGTTCGAGAGAGCGTGCATGGCGGATGACCACCCGGCTCTGGAAGACCTTCCTGGGGTGTCCGATGTCGTTGTACATCGTCTTGAAGAAGCTCACGACGTAGGGAGTCATCTTCGGCCTCGCTTCGTTTCTGGACGGAGGAGTTGTACACCCGCTCCCGTTCCGGCCCTTGAGGCAGATCAAGGTTCGGGATCCCTCCGAACGGCAGCCTTCGCGTGGACACACGGAGCTGACGATGCCGGCATCCCTTCCCCACGCATTTCGCCGCATTCGCCTGGAGCTCGCCCGCGAGCCCGGGCACCCTTACGGCGAGACACATTTCGGTTATCAGCTGGTCGCTCCCCTCGGCGAGGACGCGCGCATCGCCGCGGAACTCTGGAAGGAGCACAGGGACAATTGCCGTGTTGTCCGCTTCCGGCCCGACGGCGACCGCGATGTCGGCCATCTCGTGAGGCGGCCCGGCGGCAGCTGGGCCTTCCGCTACGACATCGCCGGTAATGAAGAGGATGAAGCGACCTTCCGCTTTGACGACGAAGTCTTTCGGACCGGCGAATACGTCTCCATCCGCCAGGGGGACCAGATGCATACGTTCCGCGTTGTCTCGGTGGAACCGGTCTGAAACAACCTCACCACCCGACGCGCGGACGCATGACGAAATCTCCAGCCGACGCGATGGCTTCCGCCTCAGTCGGAAGCTTCCCTGGTCACGTCCCTGCCCTGAAGACCGTCCTGATCGTTGTTTCGGCGGCCGGCCTAGCGACCGGCCTCTTCTTCTGGCTTGCGGATCGTCCCGATCTCGCACGCCCTATCTGGGCCGGTGCGACGATCATGGTGCTGGTCACGCTTTGCTGGCAGATCCTCGCGGAGTTGCGGCGGGGTAATTTCGGGCTCGACGTCTTGGCAGCTCTGTCCATGGCATCGGCTCTCGTCGTGGGCGAAACCCTGGCGGCGGCCGTCGTTTCGCTCATGTATGCCGGAGGGCAGTATCTCGAAGATTTCGCGCAGCGGCGTGCGCGGCGCGAAATGACGGCGCTCCTCGAACGCCGCCCGCAGACCGCCATGCGCTATGAGGCTGGTGGAATCCGTGAGGTCGCCCTGAATTCCGTGCAGCCGGGGGACCGCCTGTTCGTGCGTCACGGTGAGGTGGTGCCGGCGGACGGGCGGGTCACCGGATCGCCCGCCCTCCTCGACCAATCCATGTTGACCGGCGAATCCCTGCCGGTACGCCGCGCGGCGACACAGAGCGTCCTGAGCGGGGCGGTGAATGCCGGGGATCCCTTCACCATCGACGTCCTGCGGCCGGCAGCGGAGAGCACCTATGCGGGGATCGTCCGCCTTGTCGAACAGGCGCAGAGTTCGCGGGCGCCCATGGCGCGCCTCGCCGACCGTTTCGCCCTAGGCTTTCTCAGCCTCAGCCTATTGATCGCCGGCCTGGCCTGGCTGCTGACGGATGATCCGGTGCGTTGGGTGGCGGTGCTTGTCGTCGCAACGCCTTGTCCCTTGATTCTGGCGGTCCCTGTGGCTCTGGTGGCGGGCCTATCCCGAACGGCTAGCCTCGGCGTGCTGGTCAAGGATGGTGCCGCTCTCGAAGCCATGGCGCGTATCCGTGTCCTGGTGATCGACAAGACCGGCACCCTGACGGAAGGGCGTCCCCGGCTGCGGCGGATGGTCAGCGGGCTGATGCCACCCGAAGAGATGCTGCGGCTTGCCGCCAGCCTCGAACAGGCGTCGCATCATCCGGTCGCCGACGCCGTGGTCGAGGAGGCGCTCGGGCGCAACCTCGGTCTTGTCCTGCCCCGCGACGTTACCGAAGTGGCAGGCGCGGGGGTTCGCGGCACGGTCGAAACCCACTCGATTTGCCTTGGCAGTGCTGCCTTTGTCGGGGAGGCGATAGGAGCGACGCTTCCTGAAGAAGGCCCACTGCCTCCAGGAGCACTCCTCATTTTCGTGGCCATAGACGGCAATTTTGCCGGGGTCCTTCAATTTTCCGACCCGCTGCGCTCCGACGCCGGTGAGACATTGTCGGCGCTACGGACCGCGGGGGTGCAGCGCATTGCCCTGGCGACAGGCGATACGCGCGAAATCGCCGCAGCGATGGCCGCCGGGCTGCCGATCGATGCAATCTCCGCGAACCTTTCGCCGGCGGAAAAGGTGGAACTCATTCACCGCGAACGCCTGACCGGCCCCGTGATGATGGTCGGCGATGGTGTCAACGATGCCCCTGCCCTTGCGGCAGCGGATGTTGGGCTGGCAATGGGTGCGCGGGGAGTTACGGCGCCGGCCCAGGCCGCAGACGCGGTTCTTCTCGTGGACCGCCTCGATCGAATTCCTCCAGCCATGGCAATTGCCCAGCGAGCCCACGCCATCGCCTTGCAGGGAACGGTCTGGGGGATAGCTCTGTCGACCGCCGGTATGATTGCCGCCGCATTCGGATTCCTCACGCCGGTACGTGGAGCCTTCCTGCAGGAGGCGATCGATGTCGCCGTGGTGCTGAATGCACTTCGCGTTCTGTGGCAGCCGGCAACCGACAGCGGGCGACGCGACACTACGCAAGGCGCTTGAGCAGGATCAAGGCGCCGCCCCCAAGATCCACGGACACTGCTCCAAACCATGTTCAGGAGCATTCCGATGGAGCGGATCCGAAACATCCTAATCGGCGTCACCTTCGAGACCAGCCAGGAAGACGTCTCGCTGGCGCTCGGCTACGGCATTTCACTCGCGCGTGAGGTCGGGGCTCGCCTGACAGTTCAGGCAGCATCGATCCGCGTCGCAGTCGCCCATTCGCTGATCAGCCGCTTTGCTGAAAAGCTGGCCGGGACCGAAAACCAGCGCCTCAAGGCTTTGTCCATACTGGCAGCCGAAAACGCGCGTGGCACGGCAGACTTGGCTGGTGTGCCGTGCAAGGTCGAGACGCCGCAGCTGAATTTCACCGAACTGATGGAGACGTTCCTCGCGCAGGCGCGCGTTCACGACATGACGATCCTCGACACCGAACGCATCGTTTTCTCGACCGATCGTGCCTTGATCGAAGCGGCGCTGTTCGATTCCGGGCGGCCGGTCCTGCTCGTTCCGCCCGGCAGCGACAGCTTCCGCGCCCGCCGGATCATCATTGCATGGGACGGTAGCGCCCAGGCGGCGCGCGCCGTGAATGAAGCGATGCCACTCCTCAGGATGGCTCGCGAAGTCGATATCGTTTCAGTGATCGGTGAAAAGGATCTGGCTGGAACAGTGCCCGGAGCCGAGTTGGCGCCGCATCTCAGTGCCCACGATGTGGAGGCGAATGTAGTCAATCTGAACGCCCTTGACGGCGACGTCGCCATCACCCTGCGACATTACATTTGTGAGAACGCCGGCGACATCGTGGTGATGGGCGCCTACGCCCACTCCTGGGTACGCGAAGTAATCCTCGGGGGCACCACGGAGAACCTGTTAAAGTCGTTTCCCGTGCCGATCTTCATGTCTTGCTGAACGAGTTGGACCGCACGCTGGGTTTTCGGTACCTCCGCCCTAAGCCGTTGTACGGCTAGAAGGCGGCCGCTAGCGGATTTGAAAGTCCGCTCCATCGACTCTGTAAGAGCGACGATGTCCGGGCCGCCATCTGAACCGGCACGCCAAGAGCTGTAGACGCTTGCAACGCGCGCGCTGTGAACCCCATGGGGGCTAAAATGCCATTTACCTCAATCCCGCCGCATTTTATTATGTTCAGGCGGGCACGTTATTGAGATATCGTGCTTAATTAATTTACAGGAATCGGAGCGCTGATTAGGATGGGCTTATGATAGCCGAGCGCCCGAAAGCCTATTCCTACATCCGCATGTCGACCGACGTGCAGCTCAAGGGCGACAGCCTCAGACGACAGCAGGAACTGTCTCGGCGCTATGCGCAAGAGCATGATCTGGACCTAGTCGAGAGCGAAGAGCTCCACGACATTGGCGTCTCTGCTTACAAAGGTGCCAATCTGGAATCGGAGGCCGCACTGGGCCGGTTCCTCAACGCGGTTCGTGAGAAGAGGATCGCAGAGGGCTCCTACCTGCTGGTCGAATCTCTCGACCGCATCAGCCGGCGTGAGGTGACCCAGTCGCTCGGCACGTTCCTGCAGATCCTTGCCAGCAACATCACTATCGTCACGATCAGCGACCAGCAGGTCTATCGGCCAGGCGAAACGCACGACCTCCAGCTCTTCGGCTCGCTGCTAATCATGAGCCGGGCCCACGAGGAATCGCTAACGAAGAGTCGGCGACTTTCGGCGGCCTGGAAAAACAAGCGCGATCGCATTGACAGCAGGAAGCTGACCAGACAGGCGCCAGCGTGGCTGGAGCTTTCGGACGATAAGACTGTCTTCTTCGTGCGCCAGGATCGTGCGGAGATCGTTCGTCGCATTTTCGAGGAGAGCGCGAGCGGGATCGGCAATTTCTCGATCGCCCGCCGCCTCAATGAGGATGGAATTCCCACCTTTGGCCGCTCCAATGGCTGGCAGATATCCTACATCAACAAAATCCTCTGCAACCGTGCGGCTGTCGGTGACTTCCAGCCGCACCGGCTGATCGATGGTCGTCGCGAGCCCGAAGGAGAAACGATCCCGGGCTATTTCCCGGCGATTGTGGATGAAGAGCTTTATCTGCGCGCTCAGCAGTCGCGTAGTCAGCGGCGGGTCGGCGGCGTGGGTACCGGGCGTCGCGGAGCCTTCATCAGCAATTTGTTCTCAGGCCTAGCGCACTGCGCCTACTGCGGCAGCAGAATGACATTCCTGAATAAGGGGACCCTTCCAAAAGGAGGCACCTACCTCGTCTGCGATGCGGCCCGCCGCGGCATGGGCTGCCAGAAGACATTGTGGCGGTATCCGCAGTTCGAAGCCTCGTTCTTGAGCTTCGTCGAAGAGCTTGATTTGGCTCCGCTGGTGCGCAGCGAAGACGAGGTTCAAAAGCGCGCGGAGCTGGACAAAGCGATTGCCGCGCTCGAAGGGCAACGGCTCACATTGGAGCGCAGAAGAAATCTCACCTTTGAGCTTCTAGACGGTTCGACAGGAACCACAGTGAAGTTCGTATCGGGCAAGCTGGAGGAGATGGCTAAAGCCCTCGCCGAGGTCGAAAGCCAGCTCGCCGCGAAAAGAGCGGAGCGAGAGGCATTCCAGGCCGAAGTCGCACGCTTCTACGAGGGCCGCGATCAGATCAAGGGGCTGATCGCACGCCTGCGCGATACCGGTGACGCAGAGGTCTACAAGCTTCGTGCTCTTATTGCGGCACGGCTCAAGAGCCTCGTGTCCAAACTCGTCGTCGCTGCTGCCGGCGAAGTGCCCCTTGAACGCCGAACGGTCTCCGAATTGGAAGCTCATCTGGCGAGCATCCAGGACAAAGATGAAACGCTTGAGAGAGCCTTGGTGCAGCTAAGAAGCGATGTCGAACGTGACCAAAGCGCACGGCGATACCTCCAAGTGCTGTTCAAAGATGGCACCCAACCGCAGCCGTCGCCCGTTCCCATCGAGATGCGTGACTGCGCTTCCATCGACCTCACGTAGTCCATGCTCGGACAGGAACGCCTCGTTGGCCTGGAGGATGGCGTAACTGCGTTTCCGCTCCCCTCGTTCGGACAGGCCCCAGATGGTGCCGGTTAGGGTGAAAGCTCCGGCGAACAAGAGAGTCGCTACAGCCACCATTTCCTTGAGCGGATTTGGGTAGCCAATCCGCGTGACCTGCTCGAAGACGAAGGCCAGAGGGATAATCAGCACCACACCTAAGGCGCCCAAGAGCACCCAAGGTACGAGCACCCGGACGAAATAGGCGCCCCAGCTTCCCGGATGCCATTGGACGATTTTTCGGGCAGCCATAATCGGGAGGATGATCCCGCCGATGCCAATCAGGACGATAGCCACATAGCCCAGGATGCTCAGAAAATTCCGGTGAGCGTCCCGTCCGACTTGCCAGCCAAAGCTGCCAACTGCCGCCCGACCCACGAGCTTCGCACTTTGCAAAATCAAGGAATTCATGTCGCCCCCAGCATGCGGGCGACCCATACTTCTCAATATCGTGCTCAGTTACTCCACAACAGCAGTACGGGATATTTTGTCGGATTAACCAGCTACTCCGGAGTACCATTCCCGATCCGGGGAGGTGAGGGCTGGTCAGAGTTCGGGGACTGGTGGAGGCTATGGTCCTAAAAGACCTCTCTCTCCATCAGAAAGTGCCTGGACAAGCTGATCGGCGAACCGTGCCGCTGCCACGGAGAGCGTGCGCCCGCGCATTTGGGCTAGATGCAATAACCCTTCCAGCCCGTTGCCGAGATCGAGCGGCACACTGGCGAGGCCCTGCTCGCCCAGTTCCTGCGGCACGCCGATCTGAAGCTCAAAGGCGATTGCTCGCGACTGGGCGACAAAGTTGCGGAGAAAAACATAACTCTCGGCCTCGACGACCGGTTCGAGACGACGCGAGATACGGTTAGCTGCGATCTGCAGCAGGCCGCGCACCGCATAGGGTGCCGACGGCAGTGCCAGCGGAAATTCCATGCATTCATTGAGGCGAACGCGTTCCCGCACTCCGAGAGGGTGATCGTTCGCCATCACGGTATGAATTGGTTGGCGTACCGACAGGATGGTCTGAAAATCACTGGAATGCAGCGGCTCAAAGACGAGCGCGATATCGGCTGAATAGTCGAGCAGAGCGCGACCCGCCGCCTCGCCGTCCCGGACGTGGACTTGGAATGTCACACCCGGATGTTTGGCCTGATATGCGTGGATCTCCCGGGGCAAGAAATAAGGCAACACGGCCTGGCTGCAGGCGATCGAAACGCTCCCTCGCCGTAGACCCGACAGGTCGGCGATCTGCGTCTTCACGCGTTCGGCCTCGGCGAGCTGCTTGCGAAAGAGATCGATGATCAGTTCACCGGCCGTGCTCAACCGCACTCCCCGCCCCAAGCGCTCGAAGATCGGTACGCCCAGCTCCTGCTCAAGCGCCAATACCCGGCGGTTCAGGGCGGAGGGAGTAAGCGCCAGCGTTTCCGCCGCCTTCCGGATGGAGCCAGCGCGAGCGATCGCATCGACGTAATGGTAAAGGGTCAGGTTACGCATCGACACCCAAGTGTTGTGTTTTCTGCATCGGTTGAAGGCTAAAATAGCAGCAGATTGCAACATAGCCCTCCGCTAGCTTCATCGCCAGCGGGATGACCGGACCCCGCTTCCAGTGCAGTGCAGACGGCGGGAACATGACCAGCAATCTCTCGAATCTCGAAACGCGCGTCCTGGCACGCATCACCGAGGAGCGGTGGCAGAAGCTTGCCTGCGAACTGATCCGCACGGGCCAACCCCGTTCCGGCAACCCGCTCGATCCAGACCTGCCCGGCGCCGAGGAGGAAGCCATTGCCATGCTCCTGGCCGGCAAGCTCGAGGCGCTGGGAATGGAGGTGACGACCCACGAGGCCGTGAAGCACCGGCCTAATGTCGTAGGCGTGCTGAAGGGCAGCAGAAATGGCCCCTCGCTGATGATCAACGATCATCTCGACACCTATCCCGTGATGGAGCCGGAGCGCTGGGACAAGACCAATTACGAGCCTTTCGAAGCAACCCGGCACGGCGAACGGCTCTATGCCCGTGGCACCTCCGACACGCGCGGCAACCTCGCCGCGTGCCTCCTGGCCGGCCAGGCGCTGATCGAGGAAGGCGTCCGCTTCGAGGGCGACCTGATCTACTGCTTCACTGTTGATGAGGAGCGCAACGGAACCGCGGGGTCGATCTATCTGACCCGCGAGCTTGGAATCCGCGCCGATTACTCGGTGACGGCGGAGCCCACGGCCTGGGGCGGCGATACTTCGAACGGCTCCTGGGGAATGAACATCTCCGTAGCCAATTCCGGCCACTGCCTGGTTGAGATCGCGGTCGAAGGCTCGAAATCCCACATCTGGCGGCCGGACATCAGCGTCAATCCGGTGGTCGAGACTGCGCGCCTGATCCCGACGCTGCAGGCAATGAGCTTCACCCACGAGCCAACCGCCTTCATGGGCCACACGCCGCCCTGCACGACGATCGTGCGCATCCGCGGCGGGCTGGAAGGGGAAATGCAGTTCTCCCCCGCGGTCTGCACGATCACGCTGGCGGTGGTCGGCATCGTGCCCGGCATGACCATGGACACGGTCCTGGCGGACATCAACCGGACCGCCGAAACCTTTCTGGAAGGCCGCAACGACATCACCATCTCGGCGCGGCAGGTGCCGGACTCGCTTTTCGTCGAGGCGACGGAGCCTTCCCCCGTGGATGAGGAGCCATGCGTCACGCTGACCGAGGTCTATGGGCGACTGATGAATGGCAAGCAGCCCGAGTTCAATCGCAAGAACGCCTTCAACGACACCATCCGTCTGCGTGAGGCTGGCATCAATGCCATCACCTTCGGTCCGGGAGAGGACGGCTGGGCGGTCGACAACGAGTGGATATCGATCCCCAAGGCCGTAATGGCGGCGCGCATCTACGCCCTGACCATCCTCGGCATCCTGAAGGGCCGAGCGCCATGAGCTCCCTGTCCGACAGACTGCATATCCGGCCGAGGCCGAAGCGGGGCTTGTCGCGACGGAACCGAAGTCTGCTGCTGTCCGGCGCGACGGTCCTTTTCCTCTTCGCGCTCTGGCTGATCGTGACCGAAATGGGTCTGGCCAACCCCCTGTTTCTGCCGAGCCCGCTGGCCGTGGCCCAGGCGTTCGTGATGGTCGTGACGGAGGGCTATCAGGGCCACACGCTGCTGGAGCATGTCGCAACCAGCCTCTATCGCATTTTGGTCTCGTTCGGCATCGCCTGCGTGGTCGGCATCCCGCTCGGCATCCTGATGGGCGTATCCGAGACCGCAAACGCCCTCCTAAGGCCGCTCATCGAGTTCTATCGGCCCCTTCCGCCGCTTGGTCTCTACACCCTGCTCGTGATGTGGCTCGGCATCGGTGAAAGCTCGAAGTTCGCCCTGCTTTTCCTGGCAGCCCTGCCGGGGCTGATCATCGCGACCATCCAGGCCGTGCGCAACATCGATCCGGTCTATGTGCGGGCCGCGCGCAGCCTCGGTGCCTCCACGCGCGTCATCATCCTCTCGGTCTATCTGCCGGCCGCCGGCCCGACCATCCTGGCGGGCATGCGCATCTCGCTCGGCTTCACCTACACGGTACTGGTGGCCGCGGAGATCGTCGCGGCATCGGCGGGCATCGGCTGGATGATCTGGGACGCGGCCAAGTTCCTGCTCTCGGACATCGTCATCATGGGGCTGATCGTTCTCGGCCTCACAGGCATCGCGCTCGATCTCGTCATGCAGGCGCTCGGCCGCCTGCTCATGCCTTGGACGCGCGCCGACGACCAATAGCGGCGTCGAACTGGGGCCGACGCCAACATCGCGCAACTCAAGCCCTCCGGAGATTAGGCCCATGAGAAGACTTGCAACAGCAGCCCTCCTGCTCGGCGTCACCATTGCCGGCGCGGCCCAGGCGGAACCGCCCAAGGAAATCAATGTTGGCTATCTCGGGCTGGTGAACGCCGAACTTGTCACCAAGCATCTCGGCCTGATCGGCAAGGAACTGCCGGGCGTGGAGGTGAAGTACGTCAAGCTGGGAGGCGGTGGCGACATGCTGCGGGCCATGGCCGGCAACCAGGTCGACTTCGCGGTCCTCGGCAATCCGCCGGCGACGATCGGCATGACCCGGGCGCTGCCCTACAAGGGCGTCGTGGTCTTCGACATGCTCGACTCGATCGAGGCGCTTGCGGTCCGTTCCTCGGCCAACATCAAGTCCATCAAGGACCTCGCTGGCAAGCGCGTCGCCGCTCCCTTTGGCACCACGACCCATTATCTGCTGCTGCAGGCCCTGGCGGATGCCGGCCTCAAGCCCGGCGACGTGAAGATCCTCGACCTTTCGCCGACCGACATCACTGTTGCCTGGACCCGGGGCGACATCGACGCCGCGTGGTTCTGGGAGCCTGGCCTGAACAAGGTGGTCGAGAATGGCGGCGAGATCCTCATGACGTCCGGCGCCATGGCCAAGCGCGGTTATCCGACCTGGGACATCGGCCTCGCGGCCAATGACTTTGCCAAGGCGCACCCCGAAACGGTCGAGAAGTTCGTGAAAGCCGAATGCGCAGGCATCGACTACTGGCTCAAGAATCCCGAGGAAACCGCGAAGATCATCGCCGACGAACTGTCGATCCCGCTGCCCGAGGCATCGCGGATGATGAAGGGGGTCAAGGTGGTGCCTTGCTCCGAGCAGACCGGCGAGGCCTATCTCGGCGACAAGGGTGCGCCGGGCAAGTTCGTCGATACGCTTGAATCGACCGCCAAGTTCCTGGTCTCGCAGAAGCGTCTGCCGAAGGTGCTGCCGCGCGAGGAATTCGCCGGATACCTGGACACCTCCTACCTCGACACCCTCAACGGCAAGTAAGCCCATCCGGGGCAGAGAAACCTCTGCCCCGCTTACTCCCGAGACACAGGCATTTTCCCGTGGCACGCTCCCTGTCCCTTTCCGCCCTTCGCCATAGCTATGCGAGCGGCGAAGCCACCGCCGAGGCGGTTTTCGCGGACGTTCTCGACCGCATCGAGTCGGACGGGCGCGATGATGTCTGGATCGCGCTACGTCCTCGTGAAGAGGTGCTGGCGCGAGCCAGGACCCTTTCCGCCGCAGATATCCAGCGCTTGCCACTTTATGGCGTCCCGTTTTCCGTCAAGGACAATATCGACGTCGCAGGCCTGCCGACGACGGCGGCCTGTCCCGCTTTTGGCTACAGGCCTGCCGCTTCGGCGAAAGTCGTCGCCAGGCTGGAGGCTGCTGGTGCCATCTGCGTGGGCAAGACAAATCTCGACCAGTTTGCCACGGGCCTGACGGGTGTACGCTCTCCCTACGGTGCCTGCGGCTCCGCCTTCGACCGCGATATGGTCGGCGGCGGCTCCAGCTCCGGCTCCGGCGCTTCGGTGGGACTTCAGCAGGTCAGCTTCTCCATTGGCACCGACACCGGCGGCTCGGGACGTGTCCCCGCGGCCCTGAACAATGTCGTCGGCCTAAAGCCGACGCCTGGAACGCTGAGCGCGCAAGGGCTGGTGCCCTGCTGCCCGACGCTCGACTGTCCCTCAGTCTTCGCCCTGAGCGTCGAGGATGCCGTGGAGGTGGCGGCGCTGATGTTCGAGGCCGATCTCGCGGATCCGTCCCTGCGTGACGATGTCGGTCGCGCCTCCTTCGCCATCGAAGACGCCGGGCGCCCCCGAATCCTGGCGCCTCGCGGGGACCAACTCGAATTCTTCGGCAACAGCGCCGGAGCGCATCTGTTCGAAACGGCCATCGAGCGCCTCGAAGTGCTCGGCGCCGTTGTCGAGCGCATCGACTTCGCCTGCTTTCGTGAAGCCGGCGACATGGTGTTCGACGGCCCGTGGGTCGCCGACCGCTACAACAGCGTGGGTGCCTTCGTCGATGCCCATCCGGAAGGGGTCCTTCCGGAGACGCGAGAAATCATCCAGAAGGGCAGAACCTGGAGCGCCGCGCAGACCTTCGCTGCACTCGCCAGGCTGCGTGAATTGAAGGCAGACGTCCGCACGCTGCTCGGCAGCGACGGGGTGGTCGTCACCCCCACGGTGGCGCCCCAATACAGCATCGCCGACATCCGCAAGGACCCGATCTCGCGCAACACGCACCAGGGGCGTTACTCCTATTTCGCCAACATTCTCGACCTGTGCGCCTTCGCGGTCCCGGCGGACTTCTACGCCTGCGGCCTGCCCTTCGGGATAACTCTTTTTGCGCCCGCTTTCCGCGATGCGGCGCTGGCCGGACTGGCCGCGCGCTGGCTCGGCGAGCGCCAGATCGCTTCGGGAAAGGCACGTGCGGCATGATCAGGCGCAACATCGACCATGGACACGTCTCGATTGCCGGGGTCAGCGTCGACTACGCCGCGCGCGGCGCCGTCCACACCGCCCTCAGCAACGCCAGCGTGGAGATCAAGCCGGGCGAATTCGTCTGTCTGCTCGGTCCCTCGGGCTGCGGCAAGTCCACGCTGCTGAACTGCGTCGCCGGGTTCGTGCGGCCGAGCACGGGCACGATCACCCTTGACGGCAAGATCGTGACGGGTCCCGGTCCGGAGCGCGGCATGGTCTTCCAGCAGCATTCGCTGTTCCCCTGGAAAACCGTGCGCGAGAACATCGCCTTCGGACCGCGCATCAGCAACCGCGGTGAAGATCTTCCGGAGACCGTGGCCGACACCTTCCTGGCGATGATCGGCCTTTCCCAGTTTGCCGACCGCTATCCGCGTGAACTTTCCGGCGGCATGCAGCAGCGCGTCGGGATCGCGCGAGCTTTGGCCAATTATCCGAGCGTGCTTCTGATGGACGAACCCTTCGGCGCGCTCGACTCCCAGACGCGCACGATGATGCAGGAGAATCTCCTCCAGATCTGGGAGGAGTTCGGGACAACGGTCCTCTTCGTTACCCATGACGTCGACGAGGCCATCTTCCTTGCCGACCGCGTTCTGGTCATGGGCGCCGCGCCCGGACGCATTGTGGCCGACCTAGCCGTGGACCTGCCGCGCCCCCGGGCCATGGACACGAACGCGGCGCCGCAGTTCCTCGAACTGCGCCAGCGATGCCTGTCGCTGATTCGGGCGGAAAGCCGCCGCGCCTTCGCTGTTCCAGAATGATCGAGTCCGCTTCGCAGTGGCTGGAACTTTCCCTCGCGATTTGCTCGGCCGCAGCCATCCAGACAATCACCGGCATGGGCTTTGCCCTGATATCCGGCCCGGTGATCCTGATCACCCTCAACGACCACAGCGCCGTAGCGGTGGGGCTGGTGCTCAACCTGCTGACGGCCCTCTGCTCCGCGTCGACGGTTCGCCGTGGCCGTGATAGCAGGTTGCTGCTGCGCCTGACCCTTGGCTCAGTCTTCGGCATTCCGCTAGGGCTGGTTCTGTTTGGCTACGTCAGCGTCGCCGTTCTTAAGGTGCTGTGCGGTGCGGCAATCTCCTTCGTTCTTTTGCTGTCTCTCTTTGTCGACGGCAACGGGCCCGCCCGCTCCATGCCTCCTTCGCTCGATATGGCGGTTGGGACGATATCGGGCCTGATGAACAGCCTCATGGCGATGCCTGGGCCTGTTCCGGCGGCGTACCTAGGCTCCGTCCGCCGTGACGAAAGGCAGGTCATCCGCTCCACACTCTTATCCTTCTTCGTGATTTCCTATCTCGGCACCTTCGCATCACACGCTCTCGCCGGAGAGATCAGCAGCAGCGCTGTCATCACCGGGCTCAAGCTACTTCCTGCTAGCGTGCTCGGAATCGCGCTTGGTCATGTTCTGACCCCGCATGTCAGCGAAGCGGGCTTCCGCCGAATTGTTCTCCTGGCACTAGCGGCCACCAGTGCGGCCCTTCTCGTTTCTGCAGCTCTCTAGCTACAATACTTTTAATGCGTAGCCGGATAACCCGGACTAACTAGCTACAATATCCTGATGAGCGGTCCGCCGGGCGCGGGCAAGAGCATGCTGGCGAGCCGCCTGCCCTCGATCCTGCCGCCGCTGGAGCCGGCCGAGCTTCTCGAAGTGGCGATGATCCGCTCGGTGGCTGGCGATCTTGCCGGCGGCCGTCTCAGCGACCGCCGCCCCTACCGTTCACCGCACCATTCCGCATCCATGGCGGCGCTCGTCGGCGGCGGGGCCAAGCCGCGCCCGGGCGAGATCGCGCTGGCGCACAACGGCGTGCTCTTTCTCGACGAACTGCCCGAATTCCAGCCCAATGTGCTCGACGCCCTGCGCCAGCCGCTGGAGACCGGCGAGGTTTCGGTGGCGCGCGCCAACCACCGCATCCTCTATCCCTCGCGCTTCCAGCTCGTCGCCGCGATGAACCCGTGCAAATGCGGCCATGCCGGCGAGGCCGGCCATGCCTGCCGCCGCGGCCCGCGCTGCGCCGAGGATTACCGCGCTCGCCTCTCCGGCCCGCTGCTCGACCGTATCGACCTGCACATCGAGGCGCCGGCCGTGACCGCCGCCGACCTGCTGCTGGCGCAGCCCGGCGAAACCAGCGCCGCGGTCGCCGCGCGCGTCGCGGCTGCCCGGGCGCGGCAGCGGACGCGCTACGCCGCGCTCGGCGTGCCCGCGCGCACAAATGCCGAAGCGGGCGCATCCCTGATCGAGGAGGTGGCGCGGCCCGACGCCGCCGGCCAGCGCCTGCTGCAGGATGCGGCGGAGGCCATGCGGCTGTCGGCGCGCGGCTATCATCGCGTGCTGAAAGTAGCGCGCACGATCGCCGATCTCGATGGCGTGGAGACGGTCGGCCGGCTGCATCTGGCGGAGGCTTTGGCCTACCGCGCTTTGGTCGACGGACGCTCCGCCGTCGCGGCGTGAGAGCCAAAAGGGAAAGCCGCGGGCCCGACGGAGACAGGATTGGACCCCCGGCGCTCCTCCCTTGAGCGGCTGCCAGGAGCACCCGCCGGGAGTGGAGCCGGGCGCAGGATTCCGGCGCCCGGCTCGGGGTTTTCGGGCGTGGCTACTTCGCCGTGCCGGTGAAGGCGCCGATCAGATAGGATTCGTTGCCGATCTCGGTGACGCGGCCGGCCACCTCGAACTTCTCCGTGTCGAGCACCCAGACCACGCCGCTGTTGGGCTTGCTCTTGGGTGCGCCGGAAATGGCGACATATTTGCCGTCCGAGGAGAAGGCGATGCCGCGGGGCCGCGAGGGCTCGCCGTTGGGCGTCTCGAGCTTCACGCGCTTGATCTCGGCCTCTTCGTCCCCGGCCAGCGCCTTCTGCGGGTCGATGATCGAGAGGTTGTTGGATCGGAAGTTCGTGGCGAGGATGTACTTGCCGTCCGGCGTATAGGCCGCCGCGAAGGGCCGCGTCGCCTCGTTCTTGTCGTCGGTGCCAACCAGAACGCGCGCCACCTCGGCGCTCTTGGGGTCGCTGATCGACTTCTCGACATCGAGGATCGAGACCGTGTTGCCCTCCTTGCCGTCGCGGGCGTCCTCGCGCGCGGCCACCACGACATATTTGCCGTCGGGACTGGTGGAGATGCCGAACCCTCCGGTCTGCACCGGGATGCGGGCGATCTCGGCCTTCTCGTCGCCGGCAATGGCCTTCTCCAGGCTGATCACCGAGACATCGTTGGTGCCGCCATTGGCGGTGAAGATCGTGCCGCCGCCGAGCGGGCTGATGGTGACGCCGTTGCTGTCGGGGAAGCAGCCGAACTTCGGATCGGGCGCCTTGTGCGGGATCGGGTCGGGCGGACAGTCGTCGCGGCCATAGGCCTGCGGGATCTTCTGCACCACTTCGAGCTTTTCGAGGTCGACGATGTTGATGTGTCGCCCGCCATCCTCGTTGCGTGGCCCCTCCGCATGCGCCAGCGCGGCGTATTTGTGGTCGGGCGAAACGGCGATGCCGGTGGCGCCCGGCCCCTGCGAATCCATGATCTTCACGACGGCCCCGAGCGTGCCGTTGTTCTTCGTGTCCAGCGCCTTGTCGAGATCGACCACGGTGACCGTGCCCGGCCAGCCGTGCTGGAAGCTCTTGGCCTGTTCGGGGGTCGACTTGCCGGAATGGTTGACGACATAGGCGCGGCGCTTCTCGTCGTCGACGGTGACGACGATGGGCTGGCCGCTCGCCACGGTATCGGCCGTGCCGCTGCCACTTGCGTCGATGTCCGGCGTCACGCGCAGGCGGTTGATGACCGCGTTGGGCGTGCCGTCATTGGCCTTGTCGATGGCCTTTTCCAGATCGATGACGATGACGGTGTTGTCCCACCGCCCGGTCGCCAGGAAGAAATCGTCCGCCCATGCGGGCAGAGCGGTCGATGCCAACGCCGCAAGCGTCAGCGTGCCGAGAATTGTCTTCACGTTTCCACTCCCTAAACCTGCCCGTGGAAGCGGAGGTCCCCGTTTGCCGGGTTTCGTCTCCACCAGCGAAGAATTATGAATTATGAATGCAATATGGGCAGTCACGTATCCGTGAGAGCAACGGCGCTCGCCGGCCTGCCAACTCTTCCTGCCTGGCGTAAGATCTGTTCAGCACGCCGGAAAACGCCGGGCGGGCATTGGTGACGACGCGGCAAAGGCCTTGTGAAAATTTCTGCGCGCCTTGTCGAAACAGCCACGCTATCGTCACAGAAGTGTCGAAGCTTCGTGTTTGATGGAGGCTCCGGACGGGCGGGGCTTCCGGAACCGCTTCCCAGCCCCCGCGGAAGTCTTTTAGGCGATGACGCTCTCGCATCCCCTGCAGCCGCGACCCCTGCTGCAGAAATTCGTCCACCCCTTCGCCGCCTCCCGCGGGCACGCCGACGCGCAGCCGCAGGCACGCTCGCTCGGCCGGCTCGGCACGCTGGAGGTGCGGCTTGCCTTGAGCCCCGCCGAGATCCGCGCAGCGCAGGCTTTGCGCTACCGCGTCTTCTTCAAGGAGATGTCGGCTGAATCGAGCTGGCGCCAGCGCCTGACCCGGCGTGACACCGACGCCTTCGACGCCGCCTGCGACCACCTTCTCGTGCTCGACCACGCACAGGCCGAGAACGGCCGCCCGGCGATCGTCGGCACCTACCGCCTGCTGCGCCAGGATCGCGCGCCGCAGGGCCGCTTCTACAGCGACGACGAATTCGACATAGCCACGCTGATGGCGCGCCAGAGCGGGCTGAACTTCCTCGAGCTCGGCCGCTCCTGCGTGCTGAAGCCCTACCGCGACAAGCGCACGGTGGAGCTGCTGTGGCAGGGCATTTGGGCTTATGTGCTGGAGCACGGCTGCGACGTGCTGCTCGGCTGTGCCAGCCTGGAGGGCACCGAGCCGGAGCGCCTGGCGCTGCCGCTGAGCTATCTGCACCATTTCCACCGCGCGCCCGAGGACTGGCGCGCCAGCGCCCGCTGCGAGCGGCTGGTGGCGATGGACATGCTGCCACGCGAGGCGATCGACCCGCGCGCCGCGCTCCGCACCCTGCCCCCGCTGGTGAAGGGCTATCTGCGGCTTGGCTGCTATATCGGCGACGGTGCCGTGGTGGACCACAAATTCGGCACCACCGACGTGCTTATCGTGCTGCCGCGCAGCGCCATCAATCCGCGCTACGTCCATTATTACGGCGAGAGCGCCGACCGCCACGCCGCCTGAGCGTCCGGCAGCTCGCAGGGGACAAAGGCCGCCGCACCCGTGCACGGGCGCGGCGGGTCTGCTAACCGTCTCGGGATGAGCACGGCACGCTCCGATCACGACACCATCACGGTATCCGGTCCCGCCGGCGGCGCCTCTCCCGGAGAGGCCCCCGCCGCGGCTCCCGGCGCGGCAAAGGCCACGCCGATGATGGAGCAGTATATCGAGATCAAGACCGCCAATCCGGATTGCCTGCTGTTCTACCGGATGGGCGATTTCTACGAAATGTTCTTCGAGGACGCGGAACTGGCCAGCCGCGCGCTCGGCATCACGCTGACCAAGCGCGGCAAGCATCTCGGCGAGGACATCCCGATGTGCGGCGTGCCGGTCGAGCGCGCCGACGATTACCTCCAGCGCCTGATCGCGCGCGGCTTCCGCGTGGCGGTGTGCGAGCAGACCGAGGACCCCGCCGAGGCGCGCAAGCGCGGCGGCAAGTCGGTGGTGCGGCGCGATGTGGTGCGCCTCGTCACGCCCGGCACGCTGACCGAGGATTCGCTGCTCGATCCCAAGCGCGCCAATTGCCTGCTCTCCCTCTCGCGCGTCATCGCCGGCGAGGAAAAAAGCCGCTTCGGTCTCGCCGCGCTCGACATCTCGACCGGCGCCTTCCATGTCGGCGAAACGAGCGCCGAGGCGCTGGCGAGCGAGATCGTCCGGCTCGACCCGGCCGAGATCGTCGTGCCGGAAGCCCTGCTCGCCGAGCCCGATCTGGCGCAGGCCATCCGCGCGGCGGGCGCGCCGGTCTCTCCCGTGGGGCGCGACATCACCGACGGCTCCTCCGCCGAGCGGCGGCTGGCGCAGTTCTTCGACGTGGCCTCCACGGCCGGCTTCGGCGCCTTTTCGCGCGCCGAGCTCGTCGCCGCCGCGACCGCGGTGTCCTATGTCGAGCAGACCCAGCGCGGCAACCGCGTCGCGCTCCTGCCGCCGCAGCGCTCCGGTGTTGGCGCCTTCCTCGAAATCGACGCCGCCACGCGCGCCAATCTGGAGCTGACCCGCACCCTTTCCGGCGAGCGCGCCGGCAGCCTGCTCCACGCCGTGGACCGCACCGTCACCGCGCCCGGTGGCCGCCTTCTGGCCGAGCGGTTGTCGAGCCCCCTCACCGACCCCGACGCCATCAATGCGCGTCTCGACGCCGTGGCGCTGTTCGTTGGCGACCCCGACCTGCGCCGCGACCTGCGCGCCAGACTGCGCGCCGCGCCGGACCTCGCGCGCTCGGTGCAGCGGCTCGGCTTCGGCCGTGGCGGCCCGCGTGACCTCGCCTGCGTGCGCGATGCCCTGCAGGCGGCTTTTGCCCTGTCCGAACGGCTGGCCCGGGTGGCGCCCCTGCCCGCGCGGATCGGGGAAGCGGCCGAGGCCCTGCGCAACCCCGACCCGGCGCTGAACGCCGCGCTGGAGGGCGCGCTGGCCGACGAGCTGCCGCTGCGCACCAGCGATGGCGGCTTTGTCCGCAAGGGCCATCTGGCCGAGCTCGACGCCGAACGCCAGCTCCGCGACGAATCCCGCCGCGTCATCGCCGAACTGCAGGCGCGCTATGCCGAGGAGACCGGCCAGCGCACCTTGCGCATCAAGCACACCAATTTCCTGGGCTATTTCGTCGAGGTGCCGGCGGCCGCGGGCGAGGAGCTGCGCAAGGAGCCGTGGAGCACGACCTTCATCCACCGCCAGACGCTCCAGGGCGCGATGCGCTTCTCGACGCCCGAACTCGGCGATCTGCAGAGCCGCATCGCCGCCGCGGCCGACCGCGCGCTGGCGCTGGAAATGGCGGTGTTCGAGCAATTGGCCGCCGAAGTGCAGACGGCAAGCGCCGTGCTGCAGGAGGTGGCCGACGCCCTGGCGGAGCTGGATGTCGCCAGCGCGCTGGCCGAACTGGCGGTGGATTGCCGCTATTGCCGCCCGGATGTCGACGCCAGCCTCTCCTTCGAGGCGCAGGCCGCGCGCCATCCGGTGGTCGAGCAGGCGCTGGAGGCCAACGCCTTCATCGCCAATTCCTGCGACCTCACCGGCGCCGACGGCGGGCCCGGCCGTATCTGGCTGATCACCGGCCCGAACATGGGCGGCAAGTCCACCTTCCTGCGCCAGAACGCGCTTCTGGTGATCCTGGCCCAGGCCGGCAGCTTCGTGCCGGCGGAGGCCGCCCATCTCGGCGTGGTGGACCGCCTGTTCAGCCGGGTGGGCGCGGCCGACGACCTCGCCCGAGGCCGCTCGACCTTCATGGTCGAGATGGTCGAGACCGCCGCCATCCTCAACCAGGCGACCGAGCGGTCGCTGGTCATCCTCGACGAGATCGGCCGCGGCACCGCCACCTTCGACGGCCTCTCCATCGCCTGGGCGACGATGGAGCACCTGCACGAGAAGAACCGCTGCCGCGCGCTGTTCGCCACGCATTTCCACGAACTGACCCAACTCGCCGGGCGGATGCCGCGCCTGCACAACGCGACGCTGCGGGTGGCCGAATGGAAAGGCGATGTCGTCTTCCTGCACGAGGTCGTGGCCGGCGTCGCCGACCGTTCCTACGGCATCCAGGTGGCCAAGCTGGCCGGCCTGCCGCGCGCCGTGGTGGAGCGGGCGCGCACCATCCTGCAGGAGCTGGAAAAGGGCGACAGCGCCGATCCGGTGTCGCGGCTGGTCGATGACCTGCCGCTCTTCGCCAGCCTTGCCGCGCGTCCGGCCGAAACAGCCGAAGCAGAGCCCGATCCTCTGGCCGAGGCGCTGGACGCGGTCGACCCCGACACCCTCACCCCGCGCGGCGCGCTGGACCTGATCTACCGCCTGAAAAGCCTGCGCAAGGACGCGGAAACGCTCTGAGCTGCCTGTAATTTCGTCGCGATTTTCGCAACGGGCACGGCTAGACTGAGGGCATCGCCCGTTTCGGCAGAGTTTCATGCCCGCTCAAGCCCGCCTGAAGAAAGAACATCTCCTTTCCGAGATCATCGACCGGCCCGCGCTTGAGCGCGCGCTGGAGGCGATCGCTGCCGAACATCCCGCGGGGCCGGGGCGGCATGCGGCCATCGTCGCCTTGCTCAAGGAAACGCTCGCCCGCCGCCGCGAACTGGCGCGGCAATGGCTGAACGAGGATGGCCAGGGCCGCCTCTGCGCCGAGCGCCTGTCCTTTCTGATGGACGAGGTGATCCGGGCGCTGCACCATTTCACCGTCACCCATGTCTTCCCGCTGACCAACCCCTCCGCCGGCGAGCGGCTGGCGGTGATAGCGGTCGGCGGCTATGGCCGCGGCACGCTGGCGCCGGGCAGCGACATCGACCTCCTCTTCCTGCTGCCCTACAAGCAGACCGCCTGGGGCGAGAGCGTGGTCGAGAGCATGCTCTACGTGCTGTGGGATCTCGGCCTGAAGGTCGGCCACGCGACGCGCGGGCTGGACGAGTGCATCCGCCTTGCCCGGGCCGATATCACCATCCGCACCGCCGTCCTCGAAGCCCGCCCGATCTGCGGCGACGCGGATTTGGCCGAGACTTTGGCGCAGCGTTTCGACAAGGAAGTGGTGCAGGGAACGGCGCAGGAATTCGCCACCGCCAAGCTTGCCGAGCGCGACGAGCGCTACCGCCGCATCGGCACCTCGCGCTACGTGGTCGAGCCCAACGTCAAGGAGGGCAAGGGCGGCCTGCGCGACCTGAACACGCTGTTCTGGATCGGGAAATACGTCTACCGCGTCCACGAGGTGGAAGACCTCGTTCCGGCTGGCCTGTTTACCGCCGACGAGCTGCGCCTCTTCCTGAAATGCGAGGACTTCCTCTGGGCGGTGCGCTGCCATCTGCACTTCATCACCGGACGTGCCGAGGAGCGGCTGTCCTTCGACGTGCAGCGCGCCATCGCCCAGGCGCTGGGCTACCAGGCGCATCCGGGCATGCAGGATGTCGAGCGCTTCATGAAGCACTACTTCCTGATGGCCAAGAGTGTGGGCGATCTGACCGCCATCGTCTGCGCCGCGCTCGAGGAGCGCCAGGCCAAGCCGCAGCCCAAGCTCAACCGCCTGCTTGGCCGCTTCCGCCGCCGCAAGCGCCCGAGGGCGCTGCCGGGTCTGGCGGACTTCATCATCGACAATGGCCGCCTCAGCGTGCGCGACGACGAGGCCTTCGCGCGCGATCCGGTCAACCTGATCCGCTTCTTCCACACCGCCGACCAGAACGACCTGGCGCTGCACCCCGACGTGCAGCACCTGATCACGCGCTCGCTGAAGCTGATCAACGCGGATCTCCGCGAGAACGAGGAGGCCAACCGCCTCTTCCTGGAGATCGTCAGTTCGCGCCATTCGCCGGAGGTCATCCTGCGGCGCATGAACGAGACCGGCGTGCTCGGACGCTTCATCCCCGATTTCGGCAAGATCGTCGCGATGATGCAGTTCAACATGTACCACCATTATACGGTGGACGAGCACCTCATCCGGGCCGTCGGCGTGCTGGCGGCCATGGAGCGCGGCCAGCTCGACGACGAGCACCCGCTCTCCGCCGAGATCCTGCCCGAGGTGATGGAGAAATACCGCCTGCCGCTCTATGTGGCGGTGCTTCTGCACGATATCGCCAAGGGCCGGCCGGAGGATCATTCCATCGCCGGGGCCCGCATCGCCCGCCGCCTGTGCCGGCGGCTGGGTCTGTCGGCGGCCGACACCGAGCTGGTGGCCTGGCTGATCGAGCATCACCTGCTGATGTCGAACACCGCACAGTCGCGCGACCTGTCCGACCGCAAGACCATCGAGGGCTTCGCCGCGGTGGTGCAGAGCATGGACCGCCTCAAGCTCCTGATGCTGCTCACCATCGCCGACATCAAGGCGGTCGGTCCGGGGGTGTGGACCGGCTGGAAGGGCCAGCTCCTGCGCACGCTCTACTGGGAAACCGAGCTCTTGATGGCCGGCGGCCAGTCCAACGCCCGCCGCGCCGAGCGCGTCGCCGCAGCGCAGCAGGAAACCCGCGAGGCGCTGACCGGCTGGGAGTCGGACGAGATCGAGGCCTATCTGGCGCGCCAATACCCGCCCTACTGGCTGAAGACCGACGCCGACCGCCGGCTCGACCATGCCCGCCTGCTGCGCCAGGCCGCGCAGGAGGGCACGACGCTCGCCACCAGCTACACCACCGACGCCTTCCGCAGCATCACCGAGCTGACCGTGATGGCGCAGGACCACCCGCGCCTGCTCTCGATCATCGCCGGGGCCTGCGCCGTGCAGGGGGCCAATATCGTCGACGCCTACATCAACACCACCACCGACGGCATGGCGCTGGACACGATCTTCTTCGACCGCGCCTTCGAGAACGACGAGGACGAGAGCCGCCGCGCCGAGCGCATCGCTCAGGTGATCGAGCGGGCGCTACGCGGCGAATTCTGGCTCACCGATGCCATGGACAAGCGCTCCGACGCGCGCAGCCGCCGCAGCCGCGCCTTCTCGGTGGAGCCGGAGGTCGTCGTCACCAATGACTGGTCGGACCGTTACACGCTGATCGAGGTGTCCGGCCTCGACCGGCCCGGCCTGCTCTACGAGCTGACCAATGAGCTGTCCAAGCTCAACCTCAACATCGGCTCGGCGCACATCGCCACCTTCGGCGAGAAGGCGGTCGACGCCTTCTATGTGACCGATCTCGTCGGCCACAAGATCACCTCGCAGAGCCGCCAGGCAACGATCCGCCGCAACCTCTTGCGCGTCTTCCGCCCGGAACCCGCCGAGGCGGCGCGGCCGGCCAAGCGCGTGGCGGGCGCCCGCTAGGCCTCAGACCAGTTCCTTCTGCAGCAGCACCATGTCGAGCGGGCGACCGAACTTCTCGCCCACTCCCGGCAGGCGGCCGACATCGCGGAAGCCGAGCCTGCGGTGCAGCTTGAGCGAGGGCTCGTTGGTGGCGTCCACGGCGCCGACCATGATGCGCTTGCCGCAGGCCCGCGCCAGCGGGAACAGCGCCTCCACCAGAGCCGTACCGAGCCCGCGGCCACGCGCGTCCCCAGCCAGGTAGACCGAGTGCTCGACGGTCGCGCGAAAACCCTCATAGGGGCGGAAATCGCCGAAGCTGGCGTAACCCAGCACCGCGCCGCCCTCCTCGGCCACCAGCACCGGATAGTTCTGGCTCTGCCGCAGCAGGAACCAGGCGCGGCGGTCGGCAAGATCGACCGGCGTGTCGATCCAGATCGCCGTCGAGGTTGCGATGGCGTGGTTGTAGATCGCGAGGATGGCGGGAAGGTCGGCTTCGGTGGCTGGGCGTATCGGCATCGCCGTGCAGAATAGCCGACCGCGGAAACGAAGAAAGGCCGCGCGAGGCGGCCCTTCCGTCGTGTCCCTGACGAAGCCCGGCTTACTGCGGCTTCTTCATCATGCTGTCGTGCGACATCGAATCCTTGGACATGGAGCCCTTCGACATCGTGTCGTGAGACATGGAGTCCTTGGACATGCTGTCGTGGGACATGGCGTCCTTTTTCGGCGCCATGGCATCGTGGGACATCGAGTCCTTCGACATGCTGTGCCGCGTCGAATCCTTCTGCATCATGTCGTCGGCGGCACAGGCCGGCAGGGCGAAGGCCAGCGAGGACACCGACAGCGCGGCGATGGCGAAAAGCTTGGTCTGCAGCATGGGGCAAATCCTCCAGCGGGGCCCGGTCCATCCGGAACCTTCCACCGGAGAGGTACGGAATGCGTCCGAGGGCAGACGCACCGCGAGCGCAAAAAAGTCAGATGCCGTGGATGTCGCCGGTGGCCAGCATCGGCCCGCTCGGCTTGCCGGTCGGCGAGCCACCCATCGGCTCGACCGACACCGCCAGTTTGGCCGGCATGCCCTTGGGCGGCATCATGTCGGGCGAGACGGTGATCGTCACCGGCCCCTTGGCCGTGAAGGTGCCGAGCGATTGCGGCGAACCGTCGTCGGTGATGATCCAGAGTTCGTGGGTATGCTCGGGAGGCATGTCGGTCTGCGCCGCCGGCATCAGCATGACCTTGCCGTTCATTGGATCGACCGAGGCCATGAAGCCCGAGCGGCCGTCGTCCATCATCAGGGTGGCCACCATGGGCTCGCGCACCGGCTGGAACGGATGCAGGGTGATGATGACCAAGCACACCGCCGCGATGAGGCCGGTGACGGCGCTGAGGCCGCGCCAGAAGATCAGGCTGTCCCACAGATTGGGACCACCGAGCGCGCGCGCCTCCATTGCCGGGTTCGGCACGACGCGGCCGAGTTCCTGCTCGATCCGGCTCCAGACCCAGCCCGGCGCCGGCACCGGCTTCACGGAATCGGCTAGGCTGCCGAGCCGCACCTCCCAGAAGGCGATCTCGCGCGCGAAGGCGGGATCCTCCTCGGCACGGCGGCCGAGCGCCTTGCGCTCGTCGGGTTCGCCGAGGCCGAGCACATATTCGGCGGCGAGCAGGCTGTCGTCGCGGTCGCGATCCTCGAAGGGCGGCTCGTGCGTCATCGCTCCAGGCACCTTCTCAGCTTCTGCAGTCCACGCCGTATCCAGCTCTTCATCGTGCCGAGCGGCACCCCGCGCAAGGTCGCCAACTGCTCGTAGGTGGCGCCCTCGATGAAGGCGGCATGGATGGCGCGGCGCGGCTCCTCGTCGAGTTCGCCGAGGCAGGCCATCAGCGCGCGCCGGTCGTCCTCGCTCTCCACCGCGGCCAGTGCCGAGGGCGACGGATCGGCGGGGTCGAAGCCGTCCTCCAGCGGGTCGGTCAGGCGGCGCACCTTGCCCGAGCGGATGCGGTCCAGCGCCTTGTTGCGCGCGACCGCCACGAGCCAGGAAATGGCGCCGGCTTTCGCCGGGTCGTAGGTCCCGGCGCGATGCCACACCGTGATGTAGGTTTCCTGCAGCACCTCTTCCGCCTCGCCCTGTTCCTTCAGGATACGTAGGCAGACGCCAAAAAGCTTCGCGGAGGT